>Ga0302198_10000322_pt1 | contig 53925 bp, 47 predicted proteins | sample II_Bog_N2_2_FD_193521 | JGI IMG/M metagenome (GOLD analysis project Ga0302198, IMG submission 193521) | Peat permafrost microbial communities from Stordalen Mire near Abisko, Sweden - II_Bog_N2_2 | ecosystem: Environmental > Terrestrial > Soil > Wetlands > Peat | place: Sweden: Abisko...
GCTGAGTGTAACGCGATAACGGGGTGTCATGCCCTATCTTTTACCAAAAAACACCCGACGTCAATATGCGAAATACAAGATGTTACGTGGTACTAGTCTGATGACTGACAAGTGCGCGTGAAATGCTCATTCCGGTTCCTCGATGAAGTAGGGTCTCAAACGTTGGTTCCCCTGCGTGGTCGATTCTTCAGTGTCGGCCATCATCAAAACGCTGTCGAAGCAAGTGAAGCCGATGATCGCTGTCATGTTCCCGTCCTTTCTATGCGAGGCTCGCCGGGTCGAAGCCTTCACCGGCAATTTCAACCCTCAATTCTGATGCCTTCCAGTCTTCGGCGTGGAAGTGATGGCCTTTGGCGAACCATTCCCCTCGATAGTCGCAACACAGCGGGATCTGGTACGGGATGCTGTTGAACAACGCGACCTGCCCTTCAACGATACGGTCTTTCGGCCGTCCCTCGATGGTGAGAATGTGGCCGTCCGTCCAGCGTTCAGCACGAACGATTTCCTGGGCGATGATCGGCTTCTGTTTGATGAACATCTTGCCTTCGGCGCCCCCCTGGTCGTATCGGATAAAGACTCGAAGAGAATCGAAAGAGGGCGACAGCGCGAAGTCCGGTCCCTTGATCAGCGCCATATAGTTGAATGCGAACTTACAAAGACAGCGTATCGTCGTCGGGTTATGCTGATGATCAACGTGGATCTTCACTCGGCCGTCTACCGTGGATGGCCGCTCCAACTGACCGCCATATTGAAAGGTTGGACATACGGAGAGCCACTTCTTCATGAGCCTTTCGGAATCAGCGTCGTTCTCGCCGCCGATGATATGGAATTCGCTGCCCTTCGGAAAATTGCTAGCCCACTCGACGGTCAAATCCTGCTCAAGGCACCATTCAAACGCATTGTCCTTGCTGCGTCTGCCTCCGACCTGAGGAAGAATGATCGTGTACTCGGTTCCTTTGTCGTCGGTTCGCAGCGCGGTGCGCGCGCCTGCATTGATATCCCCTTCACCAAGAACGGGCTCAACGCCGTTGGTATGGATGCCGCCGACTTTCCCCTTGAAGCCGAACTGAAGCCGGCGCATCCCCTCAACGCTCTGGCGAAGCATCGGCCATTCCAGCTTCGAGCCGAAGTAATGGTTGCATTCTTTGCATACGCAGGTGAGCGTCAGGTCGGGTTTGAACTTGCCAAAATTCTGCGGGATAACGTGTTCTTTAGGCACGACCGTGGGTAATTCACATCGGCAATAGATGCAGTTGCTCATTGATAGCTGTCTCACAATCAGAATAGACCTGGAGGACGCTCATTCGCGCGGTCTAGGTCCACGCACCTGCGGCCATGCGTTTCCAGTCTCGCGCGCCAGCGCGGTGATTGGGTGCGCATCGACACGGACACAGTTTTATGCTTCGCCCAAATGGCCATCGGCCTCCTCCGAGGCCAATTACTCCTCTGAAGTCGCCAAGTATCTAGAAATCTGTCAGATGCACATGACAAGATACGTTGGCCAAGCCCGTCCCCTATTCAAAGAATAGTTTAAGAAATTGGAAACTAGACTGATTTCGGCAGGCACCTATTCCATTTGGTTATAGCCTACTTCCAAAAAGTTATTGGACGCGGCGAGTGATTCTGGCTTACGTTCACGGCATATCGCGGCCTTCGGGCCGCTGGAGGTGCCGATGAATATCCCGGATAAGCCCACCGTTCGGCGCTCGATTGCCCGCTGGCAATCGTTGCGCCGGCTTCGTCCCACGCTCAGCCTCTTCGCTCTGCTGTTCCTCTTCCCAGCGCTTGCCGTCGCGCAATCGCCATTCGACAGCGGATTCACCGCAATGCAAACCCTCTTTACTGGCACGGTTGCGAAGGTTGCCAGTCTGATTGCAATCGTGGTCGGCGGCTACCAGTTCGCGCACGGCGAGCCGGGCGCAAAAAAGACCCTAGCTGGTGTCGCAGCCGGCACGGGAATTGCCGTGATGGCAACCAACGTACTGACTTGGTTATGGGGTGTATAAACTGCGCCCCAAGCCTGCTCAACAAAGCTACGCAACCCACATCAACTCAATTTCCCAAGCTGTGAGGGGCGACGATGCAGACACACACGACAACCCGTCGGAGGAATCGGGTCTACAAAAGCCTGCACAAGCCCCTCACGTACCTCGGCGTTGAACGGACGCTCTTCTACTTCGTATGCGTCGGAGCAGTGGGCGTATTCAACCTCTTCAACAGCCTGCTTGCCGGGATTGCCGTCTTTGTGGGCGGCTTCGCCTTCGGCCATTGGGTTACGAATGCAGACCCGGCGTTCCTTCGCATCCTGGCGAAATCGGAGCGATATAACGTGCGCTACGACGCCGCCAAGCAAAGCGTTCCCCACGTGGAGGTGGTTTGATGCTGCGACTCGACAAGGTCATCAAGCCGTGGAAGGACGCCGCCGCGCTCAACGACCACATCAACCTGTATGGATTCTGGAATGGGACAGCGTTTCTGACCAAGAGCGGCGACGTGGGCATGGTGCTGCGCGTTGCCGGTGTGGACTACGAGAGTTTGGATCACAGCGAGCAGGAGTACGCAGTCAAGCGGCTGGAGTCTGCGTTGAAGGCATTTGGCCCCGGCTTTCACATCTACCAATATCTCTTCAAACAGAAACACCCGGAGATCCCCTTCGCTCATTACGATGACCCGATTGTCGAAGCTGCCATCGAACAGAGGCGGCAGTTCTTTGAGGCCAAGCGCGACCAGCTCTATCAAATCGAAATCTTCTATTGCATCGTTTTCGAAGGCGCGCGGTCAAAGACCGGTATTGGCGCGGCTCTGGCTCGCTTGCTCAGCGATCCTGCTGGAGCGATGGACGAGCTAAAGGCTCAGTTCACTGGCAGCAGGATGAAGACGCTGCTGCGGACGCAGATACAGAACTCAATTACCGTGCTTGAGCAGCGCGTCCAGGCGTTCAAGCGGCAGCTTGGCGACTTCATCGAAATCGAGGTTTTGAATCAACAGGGGCAGTTCAGTTTTCTTCGCCGGCTCGTCAACTACGATGACTGGCGCATCGCGGGCAAGCCGCAATCGACACAGTTTCTTGACTACCAGGTTGTCAATTCCAACATCGAGGCGGAACGCGATCATCTGCGCGTGGGCGACCACTTCGTCCGCGTACTGACGATGAAAGAAGCCATAACGGAAACGCGGCCACTGGTGCTCGATTCGCTCCTCAAGATCGCAGCAAACTTCTACGTCGTGACGGAGTGGACGCCGATGACGGTCGAAGCGGCGCGCAAAGAAGTCAACAAGCGCCGCCGCCACTTCAATGTATCGAAGACGGGATTCATCTCTCAGATGGGCAACGACGCGGCGATGACCAACCCTCGCGATGTGCTTGTCGATGAATCCAAACAGGCGGACATCGAGAATCTGGGCGACTGTCTGCGCGCTCTGGGCGACGGTCAGCAGCTTGGCGACTTCTCTCTGACCATTGTTCTCTATGGCCACTCTAAGCCAGAGCTTGAGCATGTTGTCGGCGAGTTCACCGGTGTCTTCACCAACGCCGACGGCAATCTCTTCGTCGAAACGTACAACCAGTTGAATGCCTACTTCGCAACGGTTCCCGGCAACTACGCGATGAACCTGCGCAAGCTGTACCTGCTGAATTCAAACTACGCCGATCTCTCATTTTTGTTCACAATTCTTCCCGGCGAGAAGTCGAACACGCATCTCAGCTCGGAGTATCTGGCCGTGCTTGAAACCGACAACAGCACGCCGTACTTTCTCAACCTGCATAACGGCGAAGTCGCGCACACGCTCATTCTCGGAATGACCGGAAGCGGTAAATCGTATTTCTGCAACTTCCTTCTGCAAAATGCGCAGAAATACGCGCCGCTGACATTCATCTTCGACATTGGCGGGAGCTTTCAATCGCTGACGACGATCTTTGGCGGCTCGTACCTGAATGTCGGCCAGGAGGCGCGGGATTTCACGATCAATCCGTTCTCCCTGCCACAAACCAAAGAGAATATGCAATTTCTCTTCAGCTTCTTCCGTGTGCTGATTGAAGGCAACGAACAGCGTTATCGGATCGACTTCAAGGAAGAGCGCAAGCTGTGGAATGCCATTGAGCGCGTGTATGTGCTGGAAGTATGTGTCCTGAGTGTCGCCAAGCGTCACGGCGCATTCATAGTCGATACCGCCGCTGGCTCAACGATCTGCCCTGGGAAGGCGTTCCAGTGCGGATCGAGCTTCGCGTCCGACGGTTCTTTTGTGATACGGAAGACTGTGGTCATCATATATTCACGGAACGCCTGCCGAAGACTGTAAAGCGATATGCCCGGCGCACTTGCCGGTTGAGTGAAGCGTTGGAGCGAATCGCCCTTGTGTTGGGTGGGTCAGCGGGCTCTCGTCTAGCGGGGCAGTTGGGGATATTGGCCAGCGATTCGACGCTGTTGCGCCAGTTGCGGCGCATACTGTGGCGACCTCTGCGCAGGCGCCACGCGTGCTCGACATTGACGACTGCGCATGGCGCAAGGGACGCCGCTACGGCACGATCCTCTGTGATCTGGAGCGCGGCAAGGTCGTCGATCTGCTGCCGGACCGCAGCGCGGAGAGCACCGCGCAATGGCTGCAAACTCATCCTGGAGCCGAGATCGTCAGCCGGGACCGAGCCAGCTTATACGCCGAAGCGGCGACGAAAGCCGCGCCGAACGCAGTACAGGTGGCTGATCGGTGGCACCTCCTTCACAACATGAGCCAAGCTCTTCAGAGTGTTTTGGCGCCGCATCATCGTCTGCTGGCCGAGGTGGCGCTGTGCGCCGCCAGAGGAGCGCAAGCGCCAGCCTCGTCTGACGCGCAACAACCAACCTCTATTCAGCTTCCATCCCGTAAACAACGTGCGCAGGAGCAGAACAGGGAGCGCCGCCTAGCACGCTATGAAACGGTCATGGCACAAGCCAGGCAGGGTGCCTCGGAAAGAGAGATCGCACGCAACTGCGGTCTCGGCCGACAGACCGTTCGCCGTTGGATCAGCGCCCGTAGCTTTCCGGAACGAAGGCCGAGCAGTCACTCAAGCACGCTCGATCAGCATCAAGAGTTTCTTGAGCGGCGCTGGCAGCAAGGCTGTCATAATGCCGCACAACTGTGGCGCGAGTTGTGCGAACAAGGATTCACCGGCCGATCCCGCACCGTTCGCGACTGGATCAAAAAACATCGTAGGTCGCAAAGGTGCCCGGCAGAACAATCCCTCTCTGCCACCACGCCCCTGCGGTCATCCCCTCGGCAAGTAGCATGGCTGTTGCTGAAACAACCGGAGGAGGCAAGGCTCTACTCGGAAGAACTCTACCGGCGCTCTCCAGAGATCGCTCAATGCGCATCGCTGGCGCGTGAGTTCTGCCGCCTCATCAGGCAGCGCGACATTTCCGCATGGTTGAGCTGGTGTGATGCCGCCATCGCAAGTCCGCTAGTGAACTTCGCCAAGCACCTCCGGCGTGACCAAGCAGCGATTCTTGCCGCACTTCAACAGCCCTGGAGCAACGGCCCAGTCGAAGGGCATGTTCATCGTTTGAAGCTGATCAAGCGCTCTATGTACGGCCGCGCAAACTTCGACCTTCTCCGCCTCCGCGTTGTTAATGCCGCATAAAACCCAAACATCCGCGATGACGCAAGATCCCCGCTGCCGCTTCACCAAAAGTGAGGAAGAACCACTTTTACTCCGCCCTTGACATGGGTGACTTGATGGAGTCTTACCCGCTGCGTGCAGAAACTCGTCCAAGGGCTCTCAGCCCACAAGCGGCTTCCATTCCAGCGAGTGCAAATTTGCACGCAAACCAGCTCCTGACGAAGTCGAGTGATTTCGATGACTTCTCCGGATACCGCACGTCGGGGCCTCCATATCGGCACGATCAATTTCATTATTATCAGTCGGTTGCGTTCGCTCGAAACCGGCTGAAAGAGATAACAAAAAAACAAAGCTCAATCGTGAGAAAATGATCCTTCTCAAGTTTTTCTTTAGAAACCGTCAGGAGGCGCAATGCCTGCCCGCTTTTGTTTGGAAATCAGCGGAGATTTCGCTTGTTTTACCCGTCCGGAGATGAAGGTCGAGCGGGTGAGTTACGACATCATCACACCCTCCTCGGTGCGAGCCGTCTTTGAATCCATTCTGTGGAAACCCGCGATTCGTTGGCAGCCGGAGAAGATTGAGGTGCTCGCACCCATTCGCTGGACCACCATCCGACGCAATGAAGTGGGCAGCAAGCTCTCCGCTGCCAACGTGAAGAGCGCCATGCTGCGCGACTCCGGCACCGTTGCGCTCTACGTTGAAGAGGAGCGGCAGCAGCGCGCCAGCCTTCTCCTGCGAGATGTGCGCTACCGTATCACCGCCAGCTTGGTCATGACAGAAAGAGTGGGCGTGGGTGACAATCCACAAAAATTTGCGGAGATGTTTGTGCGCCGCGCTGAGAGGGGCCAGTGCATCAACCAGCCTTATCTCGGCTGCCGCGAGTTTGCCTGCGACTTCCGCTTGGTTGACCCTGCAACTGAACCGGCGACGATCCCGACGGAGCTGCGCCGAGAAAAGGATCTAGGCTGGATGCTCTACGATCTCGACTTCCGCGATGTGGCTTCGCCTCAGCCTCGATTCTTTCAGGCGCACATGAAAGATGGAGTTATAAACATTCCGTCATGGGATAGCGAGGAGGTGCGGGGATGATTCTTCAGGAATTGGCACGCTACTACGAGCGCAAGGCCAGCGACCCGGAAACGGCGCTGGCTCCTGAAGGCTTCGAGGAGAAAGAGATTCCCTTCGTCCTTGTTATCAAGAAGGACGGAAGGTTGGTGCAAATTGAGGACACACGCAGTGTAGAGGGCAAGAAGAAGCGCGCGCGGTCCTTTCGCGTTCCTCAGGGTGTGAAAAAAACCTCAGGCGTTGCGGCAAATCTGCTGTGGGATACGGCGGAATATGTGCTTGGCATTGACACCAAGGGCAAACCGGACCGGGTCGCCCTTCAGCACGCTGCCTTTATGGCGCGGCTTGCGGAGTTGCCGTTAGACGATGCCGGCGCGTGCGCCGTTCGGGCATTTCTTGCCAGCGTACCTCTGGCGCAACTTGACCAATCTCCGTCTTGGGAAGAGATTTGTACCATGAACCCCAATCTCTCCTTTCAGCTTGCCGGCGATACTGAACTGGTTTGTGAGCGCGACGCGATTGTGACAGAGCTGAGGACCAACGCCGCAAATGAGGCCGAGGAAGCGCCGGGCGCCACTCGTGGCGTCTGCCTCATCAGCGGACAAAACGCCGAGATTCAACGCTTGCATCCCGCCATTAAAGGCGTCTGGGGAGCGCAGAGTTCAGGCGCGAATATCGTCTCCTTCAACCTGCGAGCCTTCGAGTCTTATGGCAAGGAGCAAAAGCAAGGGGAAAATGCTCCCGTCAGCAAACACGCGGCCTTTGCTTATACTACCGCCCTGAATCATCTCCTTGGCAAGGACTCGACGCAGCGCATTCAGGTAGGCGATGCGTCCACCGTGTTCTGGGCGAGCGAAAGTAGCTTTCTGGAAGACTCTTTCGCGAGTCTGTTCGGCGAACCACCAAAGGACGATCCTGATCGAGCCATCCGTGCGGTCAAGGAGTTGTATGAGTCCGTCAAGCAGGGCAGTTTGAACACGAGCGACAGTACAACGCAGTTTTTTGTTCTTGGCTTGGCTCCGAACGCGGCGCGCATCTCCATCCGATTCTGGCAGACTGGAACCGTCCGGGAGTTCTCGCAGCCTATCGTCGAGCACTTCGGCGACATCGCCATCGATCACGCTCCCTATGAGCAGCCGTATCTTTCGCTCTTCCGCTTGCTGGCCAGTACTGCACTTCAAGACAAGGCCGAAAACATCCCACCCAACCTTGGTGGCGCAACCATGCGCGCGATTCTCTCCGGCCTGCCCTACCCGGAGACGCTGCTCATGAACGCCATCCGCCGTATCCGCGCTGAGCGCGAGGTGAATTATCCGCGCGCAGCGCTCATCAAGGCCTGCATCAACCGCAAGACCCGCCGAGACAATCCGGCGCTGAAGGAGGAACTGCACGTGTCTCTCGATCTTTCCAACAGCAACGTCGGCTATCGCCTGGGAAGGCTTTTCGCTGCGCTTGAAAAGGTGCAAGGAGAAGCCAGTCCCGGACTCAACGCCACCATTCGCGATCGCTTCTATGGCGCGGCTTCTTCAACGCCCATCACCGTTTTTTCCAATCTTCTTAAGCTCAGCAATCACCATCTCTCCAAGATCGAAAATCGTGGGAGGGCTGTGAACCTTGACAAGTTGATTCAGGAGATTTTCGACACGATTAGCGGTGACGAGGGTTTTACTGCACATCTATCCATCGCCGATCAGGGCCGCTTTGCCATTGGCTACTACCACCAGAAACAGGCGTTCTACGCCAAGAAAGCTACTGAAGGAGAACAAGCGTGACCGCACTGAAAAACCGCTACGATTTTGTGCTTCTGTTTGACGTGAAGGATGGCAACCCCAATGGCGATCCAGACGCGGGCAACCTGCCGCGTGTGGATGCTGAGAGCGGGCGCGGTCTGGTCACCGATGTTTGCCTCAAGCGCAAGGTGCGAAATTATGTGGGCGTTGCAAAAGGCGAGACCCCTCCCTATGAAATTTATGTCAAGGAAAAAGCAATTCTCAACAAGCAGAATGAACGTGCATACATCGGCATTGGTGCCGCGGAGTTGCTGAGCGGCGATGACAAGAAGCGCAAAGGCGGCGACAGAGTGAATGAGGCGCGAGCCTGGATGTGCCGCAACTTCTTCGACGTTCGGACCTTTGGCGCAGTGATGTCCACGGGGATCAATTGCGGTCAGGTACGTGGCCCCGTGCAATTGACCTTCGGGCGATCTGTTGACCCCATCGTCTCGCTCGAGCATTCCATCACGCGCATGGCCGTGACTACTGAGGCGGAGGCGGAAAAGCAGGGCGGCGACAATCGCACTATGGGCCGAAAGTATACTGTCCCCTATGGCCTCTATGTGGCACACGGTTTCGTTTCAGCGCATTTGGCCGCGCAGACCGGGTTCTCCGACGAAGACCTTCAACTCTTCTGGGAGGCTCTGGTCAATATGTTCGATCATGACCGCTCAGCGACGCGCGGCGAGATGTCCACACGCGGCCTCTACATCTTCAAGCACGCCGGTGAACTCGGCAACGCTCCGGCGCACTCGCTGCTCAAGCTAATTCAGCCAAAGCTCAACGACGGCGTGCTAGCGCCGCGCGACTGGGAAGACTACGGCGTAGCCGTGAACCGCGAAAAACTTCCCCAGGGTGTCGAAATGCAAATCCTGGGCGTGTAATACCGTCATGGGCCTGCTTGCCAGGCCCGCGAATCTTTGGAGACAGCATGGAGCAGGATGTTTTCGTTATCTTGTCCGCGCCAGTGTGCTTTGATTTACGAAGAGCAGAGCTTCGTCGGCAACCTAGCACACGGCGCGCGGCAACGCTGTGCGCACTCTCGTCGATTTCGCTGGCTACGAACTTCGTTCCGGCGTGCGCATCGAGCGTGCACTCCGTCTTGTCTGTGAACGGCTGGGCCTGATCGGCAAGGCCGAGATCGTCCAATTCCTGCCTGACAGCACGCCGTATCCCATCGAATACAAGCCCGGTCATCGAGCCGTCCGGTCAATTCGTGAAGGAATATGGTAAATTCAAGGCAGTCGACTTTGGCGGGGCGCTAGTGGTTTAAGGCGCCAGAGCGAATTTCTAGCCCCCGCGAAAACCGACGCGCTTCGCACAATGCATATCCTGATGACTCTCAATGAGATAACCTCGGCTTTATCCTGTGGAATTTCCCAGCGATGCCACCCGCGGCGCAGGTTCGCGCTTACCTCGTGGAAAGGCCGGGATCTTAAAGGAGTTGCGCGCGCGGAGCATCACCCGGCAGGGATGCCGGGTGCGGATTGAAACGCTAGACTTGCTCACAGCAAAACTTTGATAATCCACATCACCCGGCAGCGATGCTGGGTGCGGATTGAAACCTTCGATGCACTGAAATTTGAGTTGAGGAGATTAGGCATCACCCGGCTGGGATGCCGGGCGCGGATTGAAACTTCCGTTGTGATGAATCTTGCCGGTGGCGAGCTGGCATCACCCGGCAGCGATGCCGGGTGCGGATTGAAACCCACAATTGATTTAGCACTAACGTTTCCATTTTCCGATCACCCGGCAGCGATGCCGGGTGACGGCATCGCTGTTGGCGTGGGGAATTTCATACCTTGAGGAAGTCATCGTGCAGATTCCGCCATTTTCGGCATAAAATCAGGCACAATTACGTCTGAAAGTTGTGTAGGTATAGGTCATTCAACTAAATTATGTAGATCGAGTAGCATCTTTCTTGAGTTGACCACGTAGCAGGTTCGACCTGATTTGCGCAGCAGTCCAGGGACGTTATCAGGGCAATCATTGATCTGCTATCTGTGACCCGGAGATTCAGAGCGGTTCCAGCACTTACGAGTCCATGCCCGAGTAAATGAACCCTTTTTCACCCAGAGCGAGCCGGCGCTCCGCATATCGCCTCTTTGCCTCGTTCAAAATCCAAAAATGATCGACCTCTTCCTGGTCCAACATGACCTGTCCGTCAATATCGCTCCACTGTGCGTGGATCTGCCGGACTGGAATGGGGTGAACCCCTTCGTTGAGACAGTTTTCTATTGCTAGTCGATCCTGAAAAAGACTTTTTCAGGATCGACTAATTAATAAGTGATGGTAGCGGTGATCGTGTCGGTGTAAGCGCCCGCCTTTACAAACTGCCCCGCGGGGACCTGGCCGTAAACGGTCAGAGACTGAACAGCTCCATTGCCAGTTCCGGACTCCGTATCAGTGCCGATTGTGTTGCCCCAATTGGTAGTGTGGGCCGAGTTCTGAGAGAGCGAATAGCTCAGTAAGCTCGCACCATTCTGCATCTTGCGAGTGGTTACGGTCGCGTTAGTCGCATTCCCGGCATTGAGGCCGACATTGTATGGAGTGGTATTGGTGCAGGTGACAGAGATGGTCGATGTGGAGGTTGATGCAGCGGTGGCGGCGTAGTTTCCGAAGGCCAGATTCGTTGCGGTAATCGTGCAGCCGCTCGCCACTGTTACACTTACGGCGAAACTTTGAGTGGCAGTGGAGAGCGTATCGGTGTAAGCGCCCGGCGTGGGATACTGTTGCGCCGTGATCAGGCCATAGAAAGTGACGGCCCCGTAGCTGTTTCCCGTCTTCTCGGTTCCGTCGGTATTGCCCCAGTAGGTTTGGTGTGCAGCATCCTGGAAGACCCCGTAACCCAGCGTTTGTCCGCCAGTGCCCGTCATGTACCGTGTGGTCTCGGTGCCTTTTCCACTCGCGCCGGCATTGAGAGGAATTTGCCAGCTACCGCTACAATTTCCTGTCCACGTCCCGGTAGCCGTGCCGGCCAGCGCTGCTGTCCCGCCTGTGTAACTCCCGAAGCTCATGCTCGTAACATGAAACGTGCAGGTTCCTTGCGCCGCTGCAAGACGCGCGCAACTGAGCAGCAAAATGAGCAGCAATGCCCGTGTGAGCCTTCGCATCATGGCTTTTTCTCCTGACAGAGCAACGGCCCTATGGACGGAATATCTCCGGGCAATGGCGTGTACTTGAAGGCGAGCGTGCAATGCCTGCCATCCGTTTTCTCGACGGTCAGTTCGTTGTAAGAATCGAGGCCTTCGATGTAGACGTCGCCGTCGTAGCCGATGGGGAAGACGACTCCCGTAGCATTCAGTGTAGCGGTGCTGCCCAGAGGAATTGCCGCGCCGGCCGCGTCAACCAATTTCAGCAATGCGGCACGGTTGAACTTGATGGGGTATTTGACCACTACGCCGGAGCGATCCTGGGGGCGCATCACGCGCTCATCCGTGACTAGCGTAGCGTCCGGCGGAATATCGTTTGGATCAACCCGGATATGGTTTTGCTCGAAGGAGCGCATATCGGCCACCAGCAGGAGCCCGGAAGAGTTGGTGCGGCCCACAGGGCGGTTCTCCTGAAGAACGTGCACATGCGGCACAGCGCCGGTGTCCACGATGGCGAAGCTGTCGTAGACCCAGTTGGACGGGAAGAGGTGCTTATCGACGAAGGAGATTGCGGCCGTGGATTCTACTCGCAAGGTTGTTGCTCCGGCGTCTAGGTCAACTCCTGCGGTAAAAAGGCCCACTTGCGACTTGTATTGTCCCTCTGCGAATTCGTGGTTGCCACTCCCCTCAGAGACATTGGCCAGATAGCCCCAATCGCCGGGCTGCGACGCCGACTTCTGCACCTGTGCCTGTCCAACGTATTGCGACGACCCGCTCGAATAGCTCGAGGACCCACTCGCGCTGACCGTGGTGCGCCTGCCGAGCGGGATGCTCACGCCGGCCTGCAACCCGCTGCTGCTTCCGGGGTTCAGGTAGTCCTTGAAGTAATTGGCGTAGAATGACATCCGATGTATCTGGCGTGAATAGTTGGCGGAGACTATATGGGACTGCATGGCCGGCGCAGGCGAAAGGGCAGGCGGAATCGCTACGGTGCTGGCATCCTGATCAAACCCCGAGTAGGCGGCGCTCACGGAGCCAAACCGCTTGAGATTGACGCCGGTGAAGAAGCTGATCTGCTTGCGTGGAAGTCCGGCTCCATTTATCGCCGCAACATCCTGGTAGTAACGGTTGGCGAAGATTGCCGAGGCCCCAAGGTTGAAGATCGGGCCAATACGCTGTACTCCCAGGGAATACTGCGCGCCCGTGCCCCCCGCGGAACCATGGCTGGCTGCCGCGGCGAAATTGATCACGCCAAGATTGGCGACCTGCAATACGCCGCCCGCGCCGCCTGCTGTCGCGCCTGAGGTGCCCTCAACGCTTCCCTCGACCGTGAAGAGTCGAGTCAGTCCGCGGCGATAGATGGCTGCGCCCGCCATTTTTCCGTAATCGTTGCTGAATTCGCCCCAGTTGCGCCGCACCAGGCCACCTTGCGCGGAATAGATCTCAAAACCCGGCTTCAGAAGCGTGGAGCTGGCGTAAAAGGGTTTGCTAACGGAGACCTGCTGGCCGAGTGCATTGGTCACTGACACGGTGATCGTGCCTCCCCCGGATATCACGGGAAGCTCGGGAATCTCGAAGGGGCCGGCATCGACCTCGCTGGAGACCGTCTGATTGCCGTTGGTCAATATGGAAACTGTCGAGGGGACCGCGGCCGAGCCGGAAACAGAGGGGAGCGGAAAGGTGATGAGATCAGGGCGCGTGCTGAAATCCCTGCGGATCTGTGCGCCCTCCATGTGAACCGGACGGGTCCACGCGAGGCCGCTCGTGATGTAGTCGCCAAGGCTGTAGCGGCGCATCGAATTGATATCGGCGTACGTGTAGGCTGAATCGAGGCGTATCGCCGTGTTTGTGCCTGAAGAGCTCGTTACCGCGCCGCCATAAGCGAGCCAATCCGAACTCAGGATCCCTTTGGGAGTGAATGCGCGCATATCAAGGGAACCGGTGGCGCTGGCCTTGCCGCTGGCGTATGTTCCGTCGATGTCGTAGTTGAGCGTCAAGCCGGTCCCGCTCTCGATCACCCGCTCGCCCTTTGCCTCGCCAAGTCCTTCGGGCAGCAGCAGATTCGGCACCAACGCGCTGTCGCGAGCCGTGATGACCAACATCTGCTTTTTCTGATCGATGCTATAGGTCACTCCGGGCAAATCCGACAATGCGACCAGAAGATCCGGTGTCGATAGAAGCGCGGCAGGAAGGCGGAGGCCGAGATCGTGCAGTTCCTGTGCCCGCGACAGCAACTTTCCATTCCGCAGGATAAACTCGCCGATTTTGCCTGTCGGATATCCGTTGATCTGAACTTCCAGCAGCAGCTTATCGATGTTGTTTTCGTCATAGCCTGCTAACGCGGCGGTGGACTCTGCGGCGGGATTTTCGGTGGTGGGATCCTCGTTTGCGCTTGCAGCAGCGGCATTCGCAGCAGAGTTTGTAGCGGCTGAATTCGCGGCTGACTCCGCGGGAGCGGATTCCGTAGATGCGCCTGATATTGCTACCGCTGCTGAAGCCGGTCGCGGCGCCAGGGCAGGCACGAGGAAGAGGACTCCTGCGAAGAGAAGCCACCGAGCCACCGCACCGCCAAAATCATCGCGCAGCAGCAAAGCGGACCTGCTCATCGATGACGCCGGCGTCCGTCTTGGCTGTCAACCGCAACGTATCTGCTTGCAGAGGCAGGGGCTCCTTCAGAACAATGCGCCAACGCCGGGTGGCGCCAGAAAGTATATATGGTGTGGCGCCGGACTCCACTTCCAGCTTCCGCCCATCGCCGGTCGTCAGAGCGATATCGCGGACCACATCATGGAGGTTGCCGGGATTGATCGCCACAAGATCGACACGGTCGGCGTCGCGCTCGATGTGAAACTGAACATCAGAAAAAGAGCGGATGGGAGGCGGCGCAAAGATGGGGATGTTAAGGCGCAATACAAGGTGCACAACACCTGCCTCGGCCGGAGGCGGAACTTGATCAATGAGAATGCGATAGGTTGCTTCTTGCGTCTCCGGCGTCATGCGCAGGATGATGCGTACCACCTGGCTGGCTCCGGGGGCGATCCTGGCAATCGGCGGGCTAAGCACCACCATGTCCGTGGTGCTCAGTTGGATATCGCCCTTGTCACTCTTCTGACTCCAGGCGTAGGGGCGTATCTGAACAGCAGTTTCATTGGTTCCTTTATTGGTGATGGTCAAACTTGTTGCTTTCTGACCGGGTGAAAGAGGAATCGTAACGGGAACTACCGACAAAGCCTGCGCACCGGCAATCGCTCCGGTCAGCAAGATAAAGAAAATGGCGGCAAACGCATTGGCCGCCGCCACTTGTCGAGATGAGTTCCATGCGATCATGAGGGCCCAGATTGAGAAATTCTTCTCTCAGTTAATAAGTGACGTTGACGGTGATCGTATCGGTGTAGCTGCCATTCGCCGGAGCCGTCTGAGCTGAAATCTGGCCGTAGACGTTCAAGACTTGAGCTGTCCCGGTGCCTGTTTTGGCCACCGTGCCACTGAGCGTTCCCCAGTTAGTGCCTCCGGGGGCATCGTTAAACAGAGCGTAAGCCAGTTTGTTGGTGCCACTCATCATGTAGCGGGAAGTCTCAGTGGCTCCGGTGCCGAGACCAGCGGTAAGAGCAACAGTGTATGCATCGCCGGTTGAGCAGGTGACGGTGATGCTTGATTGAGTGGAGGTATATGTTGCATTAGTCGCATTCGGCACGACAGTGCCGAATGCCATATTGGTGGTGTTCACTGTACAGGCGGACACAACCGTTGCGTTTACAGTGAAAGTGGTGGTTGCGGTATTTGCAGCCGAGGCCACGGGCGCCAAGCCCAACGCCAGGATTCCAAGCAAGGCGGCGGACATGGCAGACTTAATAACACACGAATGCTTCATAGAAAAGACTCCTGGAAACTGAAATTCTTAAAGTGGACAAAGTATATCGGCATCGTGTGGCTTCCGCAACGGTACTGTAATCAGCGGGTAACGACTCCTTGGTGCGGTCGAAATGGGGTACTTCTGTGCCGATTAAATCGTGAATATTGTGACTTTAGTGCCAAATAGTTTCAAGAAATTTACCCCCTTGCCTTTCGTGCTCAGCCTCAGTCGCGCTGACAGGAAAGCATACCCGGAAAAGCATCTGAGGGCTCCGGATCTGCCTGGCTTTACTAATGAGAGGACTGACCGGGAAAACGCTGGAAAGTGATCCTGATGAAAAGATTTTATGAATTACAGAACGAAGTTGTTCTAATTGCATCCATTGAAAGATGGGTTAACCACGCTTTCTGAGTTTTTCTTTTTGTCGGAGTGTCGAACCCGCTTATTTTTCAATACTTTCGAGATTTACGCGACACCAGAAGCCGGCAGCCAGTACTAATTCGCTCCAAGTATGAAGGGATTCCAAGAAATGCCGATAAGAGGACTTTAACCAACTACTCCGCGCAGGGGGAATCGCGATGCGCATGAACCCCACATTGTCGGTATTCGCTCTTGGCTTCCTGGCATCAGGCCTAGCCTTGAGACCCGGCCTTGCCGCAACTGTTACCGCCTCGTTCACAGTCTCCGCGACAGTTGTGTCTGGTTGCCAGGCCACACCAAATACCCAGGAGTTCAAGAACTACGCTGCCGTGACGACAAACGCAACATCCACCATTTCAGTCACCTGCACCCAACCAACACCGTACGTGGTCAGTCTTGCCACAGAAGTTGTACCCGACCACAGCTCGACCATCACGAAAGTAACCAGCTCCGGATCAACCTCGACGGGCAGCGCGCAGCCATCGTCACCGCAGCACGCAATCAATCGTGGCCGGGCTATCGGCGCGGGGACTGCGGCCGGCGCCGGCTCCCCCCAGTTGCATGCGGTCGCTGAACGTGCTGCGACACCGGAAAATCTCGCACCCGGCGCTTCCCCGGATTCGATTATGGTCTCCATAACGTATTGACTTGCAGCGCGAGGGCTATAATCCGTCGAGACAACGGATATCCACTTCCATCAAGCGATAGAACGTGTTTCACGAGCCGCTTCGTACACGATTATGGGTCGGCTTTCCCAGGAGGATTCATGTCGAAGCGCTATCGTTGGGGCCACTCTGGCCACAACGCTCAAGGTATGCGCTGCCGCTACGTGCTCTGGGATGGAGTTCGGTGTGCAGATTTTATGGTCCGCGACCGGCTCAGGACCGCTGATCTGCATGCTACGCTCGGCCTTATTCACAGCATTGGCTACGCCTCCATCGAGACCTATCCGCTGCTCTACAACGGTCCCGCCATGAACTCGAAGGCGCTGTGGGCCTGAAGGCGCCCAGCGGCCACTTTCCTGCTGACGTAAGGCACGGTGTTCGCTCTCATGTGCTGCCCGCGCGGGGCGGATTCTGAAGGAGGGCGGGTGCCTCAGGCCCAATTCCTTTGTTTGAGTGCCCCCGCTTCATGTCTTTGGCGGCGGGCAGGGGCGCGGAGGGTTCTGTCAATGCCGCGCGCTCGTACGCGCGTTCATCGGAGCGCGAGCGGAGAGCATTAATAGGTTCTGACCGCCTCTGCAATAAAGCCGCATAGGTGTGGCATCTTTATTGCTGAAACCAAACTGCGATATCTGCCGACTGTGGGGTCCTGAAGGGTCGTGACGAGCACATCAAATGCTCTATTGACCGCACCCGCTACTCGTCCAAGTAATTGATATTAATAGATCTACAAGCATAGTGCCCTGACAAAGCAGGTCTGTCAAACCTCATAAGCGTCAGCATTTACAGTGATTGCGGACCCAAGCCTCATTCACCAGACGGCCCCACCTGCAAACCTCGCAATTCTCTGAGGCCACTCGATTCTCTGACGACAGTCGTGGTTTCGTCAACTTGACTTGGCCCATCCAGAAAGTTTGCTGTTAGAAATGGGAACAGACGGCCTGAGTTTTCTTTTAGCAAAGGCCTCGGCGGTTCGTTGTCCCGTTTTTAGTACTTTTCCAAGATCGAGTTGTCGAGTATGCCGAGTAGAGGGCCTCTGGAGCGCAGCGGAGGAGGCCCTTCTACCCCAAAGCATTTTCGAGGGCAAAATCCAGCTTTCGGAGGTCGGGCCCTGTTTGCGGCGGCTCTGCTTGAGCCGGTCGTTGTCGCCGCTCATCTTCAGGATTTGGACATGGTAGGTAAGCAGGCCGATCAATGGGCCGCCCAGCCACTCCGAGCCAAGAACCTAGGTCCACTCGTGGCGCGGACGGTTCGGTGCCACCGTCAATGGCCAAGGTAAATTACCAGCGTGGTGCTCACCGCCCTATTGCGAAGCAAGAATGCCGCAGTGCCGACCAACCGCTGCGCCGATTCTGCACGGCGGTGATGATGGACTACGCAATCCCGATGATGAGATAGTGAGAACACCAATGAGAAACTGGGAAATCACCGATACCCCTTGGACGCTGGAGCTGAAGGCAACCTCTCCCGCGCCGCCGGCGCAGCTTATTCAGACTCTGTCGGATTCAATTCTCGGTGTTGGCGGCTGGATATTGAGCCGCAGCTATGATGCCACCGGAAAGGTAGCTCTGATAATTGAATTCGAAAGGCATGCCTGTCTGGATATCTATAGCCTGTTGCTTGCTGCCGGCCTGGAACTGGGCACGAACGATCACATGTGGCTTAACAATCTTTGCCGGTGCACTCAGGATCGTATCCATGCTTGTGGCAAAGAAGTCGCATGCATCGAACTGGAGATTTTGACGTCCTGGCGGCCCGCTGGACCCGACCGAGCCTCGGCAGTGGTATAAAGACACCACCCGTCTTTCTCTAACCACTAATTGGATGACGGACTCAACACTCGATGGCGTGAATTGCCACCCGGCGCGATCTTGTTTCAATGGGCTTCGGCAAAGATCCAGTCGGCGAGGCTATGGGGCAAAGGTGGATCTCTACCGCCCCTGTGTACGCGCGGTATAATTGCTCAATCTCAATTTTCATCACTTCAGCCCGATTCGCTCCGGGTTTCGGATGTGGTTTGCGTTTATGAGAGGGAAGTCTACATCCACTTCACCTGATACTTTAGCCGTCTGAGGTTTGCAAGGCACATATGGGAATGGCGAGATTTTGGCAGATGATGTCTGAATCACTGTCTTACTCGGAAGCATCGGCGGAGGGACTGGCTTGGGCCGCAGTACGCAATTCGCGGGGCAACGCTCGGCTCTGGATGGCCTCGGACTTGATGATCATTCTCGCCTCAGTAGTAATTTCTACCGTTTATCGGATGCATGCAAGTCCGTGGGCGTGCGCAAGGGAGTTGTGGCACGGCACGCTCGTCCATGGCCGTTCGATGAGTGTTTTGTTGGCCCTTCTGTGCCTCTTCGCTTTTTCGCTGGTCATCATCAGCGACTGGCTGAATCTTTATTCGCCCACCAAGCTAGACAATGTTCTGCAAGAGCAGCGCCTGAGCTTGCAGGCTTGCTTTACCTCCGGCCTGCTGCTTGTCGCGACGCTATACCTTGTGCATGGCGAGGACATTTCCCGCGCCATTGTGTTGGGCACTGTGGGACTGGTCACGGTCGCTCTCAGCCTGCGCCGTCTGATCTATCGCATCATGCTGTACCGTGATTTCGAACGAGGGGTAGGCACGCGCAATGTTCTCATAGTGGGCACTGGACCGGAAGCAATAGCGTTTCGCTCTTATCTGGAGACCATCCGCCACCCGAGATACGGGTTTAAGGGCTTCATCGAAGTTCCAGCCCCCGTCCGGTCTGCGAATGCTGATACCCGTTCTGCGCCAAATTGCGGCGACATGGCCGGCACGATCGAGACGCTCTTCGAGCAGGTCCGCGCCCAGTGTGTGGATGAGATCATCCTCGCCACGACCTGTGAGAGCGGTGTTGTCAGAGATATTCTGGAACAGGCCCGCATCCATGGCGTAGGCCTGCGCATGGTCCCCAAGATGGGGGATACCCTGGCTTTGAACAGTTTTATCGAATACATTGGTCGATTTCCCACCATTCCACTGCTCCGCGGAAATGTGCCGGAGTGAGCCTGCTGCTCAAGCGCGGACTCAGTGTCGTGTTTTTCGTCCTGTGCTTCAGCACTTCGGCAATGATGGCACCCAATGCCAGATGGGTTCCATTCAAGACTCAGACGTGCAAACGCGCCACCTGTTCTGTATGGGTGATCACCTCAAAACCGGCCAACTCTCTCTATGGCCGCTTTTGAAGTGATCACCGAGGATTGCCGAAGCGTCTATGCGCTGGATGCCTACACATTACCTTCGGGATAGTATCACTGTTATCTATATATGGACGTTTCACAATTACATATGGACGTTTCACAATTACTAGCCTTGGCCAGCTTGACATCTAGACACACGTGTTCTACGGTCAGTGCATAGCCCTGTGGAAAAGCTGTGACAAACTCTTTTCTGATCAGTGTTGAGCACACTTGATCTTGAAGATGATGCTGAAATTCCCGGAATGGGAGACTGATCGGCGCGATTGCCAAATGGGATTCCACTCATTGGTATTTACTCATTTTGATTGCAAGTTTGTTTTGTGTCCCGGAATATGATGGTCTGCGAAGTTTACCGGAAACGGGTTGGAACATTTTTAGTCTTGGGGGGAAATCGTGTCTGCTCGTGGCAAGGGACTTGCTGTCGTAACAAGATATTTGCGAATTCTTTCGGGAGGATCCCAGCCCATTTTGGCTGAGGCGAGCGATGGGTACATTTACGTCGTCAAGTTGGGTAATAACCCGCAAGGGCCAAACTTGCTGTTCAACGAGAGTGCGGGAACCGAGGTTTATCGAGCATGCGGGCTGTCTGTTCCATCCTGGAAACCGCTTCTCGTCAGCGATTCTTTTATCGATGATAATCCGCGCTGCTGGTTCTGCACCGGGAAGGGTGACCGCATACGCCCGGAACGTGGCTTGTGCTTTGGCTCCAGGTACTTGGGCGGTGACGGCCGTACTCTCCGCCAAGGTCTCCCTGGAAACTACTTTAAGCGTGTCGGCAACCGTAATAGCTTCTGGCTGGCATGGATGGTTGACACTTGTGCGGGGCACGCGGACAACCGGCAGGCGGTCTTCCTAGAGGATGCAAAAAGAAGGCTGACGGCGTTTTTCGTCGACCAAGGGCACCTTTTTGGAGGCCCTGATGGGAAAGAATGGCGGCACTTCTCGGCGGGCTGCTACCTTGATGCACGCATCTATGGGGATTTATCTTCGCGGCAAAGTTTGAGGATGCTGAGAGTTGCGGAGGCCCTCGATGTGGATCGGCTATGGCGGAGAGTCCAGCAGGTGACCGGCGATTGGAAGACCCCGTCGGGAGTCGCGCGGTTCGAAGAATTTTTGGGCAGGATTTCGGATAGTGGATTTTTGCGGGATTTGGTCGATACAATGACTGACCCGTGTCAGATTGAGATGCGGCAACGAGAAAGGACACCGGATGTTGAGCGGAAACCTGCAATTCTGCGTTTTGGCATACAGGCCGCGCAGCTTGGACACCGACACATCGGAGGAGCAAACTGCTGTATTGCTTGTCCTTAGAAAGGAGGTCGGCCAGCTTCGCCTTCTCGTAAATCCTGAATGGCGTAAGATTGTCGAAGGCGACGATATTGATTACCTCGATTCTTTGCTAAAAGACTTTCGTGAACGTGCCAAAATGACGCCAGAGACTCTCTTCAAGCAGATCTGCTCCTTCGGAGTCGGGCCGATAGTGGCCCAAGAGACTGGACAGAGCCTCGACGATCACCCCCTCCTCTTGGACCTTTTATCGAAGTTTGTAAATCTCTAGAACCGTGATCTCCTCTAAGGCGGGATGCCAATAGGATTGCGTCGAGAGACCCCTGCCCATTTGGGGCGTTACGTCCGAGCCGCCCAGTGAGTTCTCTCAAGCGGCGCCTATCTGTAATGGATATCGCTGAATCCTTCGGCGTCAGCCAGACGCTCGTGAAGTTCAGGGTTCAAATGACTGGAGCCGAGATGCAGATCAAACGTTCCAGCGCTCGGTGAACTCATTTGTGGGTGCCGGTTAACTTGCCCCTTCGGAAGCTGGCCCTCTATGTTCGTGCGTATATACCCAATTACAACCATTTCGTCAACCACAAATATACCCAATTTCACCTAATCCGGCGCCGCTCAATGGCGTGGCAACCATGGGGGATAAAGGCGCTTCTCGTCATAGCTACTCCTGGATTGACTAAATAGCCATAACCGGCTCATCCACCCCGGATCAGTAACGCATGTCGCACAGCATGATCAAGTATTCAGCATCTGTTCAGGACACTTTTGAGCACCCTCAACTGCATCGGACCTTTGAATTCTGGCCAAGACCTCTGCCGTGCAACTGCAAAGGTCTCACCTAGCCAGTAATGTCCCCTTTACGTATTTATCATTGCGATGTAATAGAATCAACGCCTTACACCAATTTTGCAGCATAGCAACCAACCCTCTCCGCCCTTGGGTGGAGCGCTGAATTCGTATGCAGGTGTTTCCTTCCATCTAACTTCTCGCCCTCGCGTGGACGGCCTAGCGCACATCGAACGTGCGCTGAGCGGGCCTTTTCCGTCCGTTCGGAGCGCGGCTGCACGCCAAACTATGGTACGTGTTTGTCACTTGCCGCGCCTCTCCTCCGGACTCCCACCGTCGTGCGCTGCGTTTGTCCTTTTTCCGCCGACCGTCTTCGCGCTTCCCAGCCGTGGGTGAGAAAGACGCTCAGCCGGTTACGGCGGAAAAGGAGAACAAAAACATGAATTTCAGTAGCAACAACAACAGCAACGGCAACAGCGGCAGCACCACCGCGCCGCACAGCAAAAATGCGGCGCTACGCACCAGCAGCGATTCACCCTACCAGCAGCGCACTACGCAGCGGGAGAATCCCACACAACAACTTATCAAGCAGGCCGTGGACTACTTGCTTCAGCAGCTTGAAGCAGGCAAGAGCGAGACATTGACCGCGTATCTCGGCGCAATGGCCCGGTTCCATTCGTACTCGTTCGGCAACATTTTGCAGATCGCCAGACAGCGCCCGACGGCGACCAGAGTAGCGGGCATCCGCGCATGGAACGAGTTGGGCCGGTTCGTAAGGAAGGGCGAGAAGGGCATTCAGATTCTTGCGCCGATGGTCGGCTACCGGCGCAGGAGAGACGCGGCAGAGCAGGAGGAGAACACCAGCCGGGACACGAAGCCCTCGCCGATGCTGATTGGCTTTCGCGCTGTCTACGTCTTCGACATCGGCCAGACCGAGGGCGCGGACCTGCCGGAGTTTGAGCAAAACATTATCGGCGAAGTCGGCGCACACCACGACCGGATGATTGCTTTTCTTGCGGCGCAGAATATCAAGCTGGAATTCAGCGAGAAGATTGCGCCCGCCCTTGGCGTCAGCTACGGCGGCAAGATCGCCTTGCTGCCCGGACAGTCGAAGGCAGAGGAGTTTGTGACTTTGGTCCACGAGGCAGCGCATGAACTCCTACACAAAACCGAGCGGCGCACCATGACCACCGCAACCGTGCGCGAGACAGAAGCCGAGGCCGTTGCCTTCATCGTGGGTCAGGCCGTTGGCTTGGAGATGGGAAAAAGTTCAAGCGACTACATACAAATGTACGCAGGTAACGCAGCTCTGCTGGCTGAAAGCCTTGAAGTCATCCAGCACACATCCTCTGTGATTCTGGCCGCGATTCTCGCCGACGAAGCCGCAGAGGAGAACGAAGCCGTTGCGGAGGTGGCGTAGTCCGCCACTCACCGGGCGGGCAAGTTCTGCCCGCCCACACATTCACTCTTGTCAACCACAAAAGGAGAATCCCCATGACGACCCCAGTTCAATCCGATCAATCCGAATATCGCAACCTGCCGCTCGACTCGCTCACAGAGTCGCCCAACAATCCCCGCCGCAGTTTTGACGCTGCCGCTCTGAATGAGTTGGCAGAGTCAATCAAGACGCAAGGCATCCTTGCGCCGCTTGTCGTGCGGCCCGTGGATCTTCGGCGAAGGCCCCAACATGGTTTCGGCCGGTGCATTTCACGGCGACTCTGTTGCCAGTCTGGGAGCCAAAGATGTGCGATTCACGCGGACCAAGGATAACCGTGTGATTTATGCCATCATCCTTGGGCTTCCCAGCCAGGAGATGACCGTTGAAGCACTCGGACTTTCGAGTAAGACTTCGCCAGGCAAAATTGCAAAGGTCGAGGTGCTCGGGGCGCAACAGACTGCCGTTTGGAAGCAGACGGAGAGCGGCCTGACCATCAAAGTGCCCGAATCTATCTCAGGAATTCCCGAGTACGGAGTGACGCTGAAGGCTTATCTTGCCTAAGCAATTCGCAGAGTGCCTGGCCGGCGCGCGGCACTCTGCGACACCTCAGGTTGGCCAGCCAGTCAGCCGGACGAGCCGCCTTGATCTGGCTGAGACTTTAAACTGGATGGATACAGTACGACGAAGGCCTCGCTACTACGGCCATTTTTCCGGAGGGTTTCATGCGGAAGCTTAAGATAACTATTCCTATCCTTGCTGGAATGATATTCCTGAACGCCTCAGCTTCAGCACAAACCAGCAGCCAGCGGCTGCAACTCGATCGCGGCGGAGAAACCATTGTTCTCGAACCGTATGCCGCGAATATTCTGCGCGTAACCATCAGCTTGAATCCGAATCCGGCGCTCGCCGCTCCCGGATACGGATTCGCCGCATCGCCCGAGTCCGCAGGCTGGACCGCCAGCCAAAGTGACGAGGCCGATCTTTACAGTTCGCCGCGCATCGTCGCATCTGTTGAGAAGAACAGGCCTTCTGCCGCCCCTCCGCTGCAGACGCAAGTCGATATCGGCAAATACTTCGGAGGCTCGGCGCCCGGCGCGCACATTACGCTGCGCACGCCCTCGGGGAAGACGCTTCTCGAACTCACCGGCTGGCAACAGGCTGTTCCGAATCAGAAAGACGGCACGGCCGAACTCGCGCAGGATCGCCGTTCCAGCGACCCGCAGTCGTTCGTTGTTGGCGCAACCTTTGCCTCTCCCGACGACGAGCATTACTACGGCCTGGGCCAGAATCAGGAGGGATTTCTCGACCTGCGCGGCCATGTGATCCGCTGCTGGAACGATTATCTTGCTCCGGCGGGGCAAAGCACATGCGTGCCTTTCCTCATCACCAACAAAGGCTACGGCCTGGTCTGGGACAACCCCTCGAAGACCACCGTGGAACTGGGCTTCAACGAGCAGACGCGCTGGACATCGCAGGCAGGAGACCGCGTTTCGTTTTTTGTCATCGCGAGCGATACGCCGGATGAAATCTATGCGGGCTATCGTCTGCTGACCGGATCAACACCTCTGCTGCCCAAAGCCGCGTACGGGTACATCCAGTGCAAGCAGCGTTATGCGAGCCAGGATGAAGTGCTGAATGTGGCGCGAGGTTATCATGAACGCCATCTGCCCGCAGGTGTGCTGGTCGTCGACTGGTTCTATTACACGAAGATGGGCCAGTTCGACTTCGATCCGAAGAACTGGCCCGATCCGGCGGCCATGAACGACCAACTGCACAAGCTCGGCTTTGAGACGATGATCAGCATCTGGCCTCGGTTTGTGCCCGGCGACCGTTACTACAGCGAACTGCTCCATAACGGATGGTTCATCCACAAGGCGGACGGAACTCCCATCGATGGACTTCCCTACGACCGCGCCGGCTCGGACATCGACACCACGAATCCCGATGCGGCTGCATGGTACTGGAAGATCGTCAGAGAGAACATTCTCAATCGCGGCTTCGATTCGCTCTGGGCCGACGAGACAGAGCCCGATCTGCCTCCGAACGGAGCCTACTTCCACATCGGCCCCGGTACCGCATTCTTCAACGCCTATCCGCTCTTCCACACTGCGGCGCTTTACAACGGTTTTCGCAAGGACGAGCCAGGCCGGCGCGCGCTGGTGCTCTCGCGCGACGCATATCTAGGCGCGCAGCGTAACGGCACGATCTTCTGGTCTTCTGACATTGCGCCGACGTGGGATACCTTCCGGCGCCAGATTCCCACCGGGCTCAACTTCACCGCCTCGGGAATCGCGTACTGGTCGAACGATACGGGCGGCTGGCAGTATCTGCCGGCCGAGCACCATCCGGCACACGCGCCGCTGCTGGATCCTTCCGACGCCCGCGCCAACGTAGGCGGCTATGACGATTACCCCGAGCTCTATACGCGCTGGTTCGAGTATGCGACTTTCCTGCCCATCTTGCGCACGCATGGCAGCCGCAAGGAAAACGAGGTGTGGTCGTACGGACGGCAGGCTGAGCCGATCCTTGAGAAGTACCTCCGCCTACGCTACGAGTTGATGCCTTACATTTACTCGCTCGCCTACAACACATGGAGGACGGGTGCTCCGTTCATGCGCGCTCTGCCGCTCGATTTTCCAGCCGATCCGAAGACCGTGGATCTGCGCGACGAATATATGTTCGGCCCCGCGCTGCTTGTGGCTCCGGTGACCGAACACGGAGCGACGAGCCGCAGCGTCTATCTGCCCGCGGGCGCGAACTGGTACAACTACTGGACCAGCGAGCGCGTGCGCGGCGGGCAGAGCATCATTGTTTCCGCACCGATAGATACCATACCGCTGTTTGTGCGCGCCGGCTCGATTCTTCCGCTTGGCGCGAAGGTGGACAGCGCCGAGCAGCCACAGCCTATCGAACATATTCGCATCTACCCCGGCGCTGACGCCACCTTCACGCTCTTTGCGGACGATGGCCGGACGTACGACTACGAAAAGGGCGGCGGCCGCATCACTCACCTTCGCTGGGACGATGCAGCGCAAAAGCTCACACACACAGGAGCGGAGGCATGGAGTGGTCAGGATAGCAGCGTGATTGAAATCGCCGGGCACTGATCCAGGGCACTACTGATCCGGCCCATAATAGCTGTGGGCAAGTGGCTCAACGAGGAGTATCCGAAGATCGCAGCCAAGGCCAAAGCCGAGGGCGCCGAGATTCAGTGGGGCGACGAAACCGGCCTGCACTCGGACGACGTGCGCGGCCGCGGCTACGTTGCCCAAAGGGCAGACTCCCGTCGTTCATGCCAACGCGCGGCGCGAGAAACTCAGCGCGATCTCGACGGTCACCAACAAGTGCCAGATGCGTTGGAAGGTCTTCTCGGGAGCGCTGAACGCCAAGGTTCTGATCGGTTTTTTGGATCGGCCGGTGCGCCTATGCTCGGTAGCGGGTTTATTGTGCCCATATCGTGCCCAGATTTTACTGTCACTTTGATTGCCAAACACTCCTAAGTTTTTTGGAATGAATGGAAGGGACGACGGGGCTCGAACCCACGGCCTCTGCTTTTTTCCCCGCGAATTGCCTGGCACTCCAGAAGAGGGTCTGGTACTACCATTCCGCAACGGGCAGATCGAGATTGAAACCGCACAGCTCAATCTCAACGTGAAGCCGGAGTGGCAGTTTCAGACACGGGCCATCGTGAACTGGGGTAAAATATTTTTGCGCTCGCGCAAATGACCGGCTAGAGATTGACAAGTTCTCCGGGCCGCTCATGGTCGATTTCGGACATGCCTAAGGTTCGATAGTCCGGTAGCAAGGTAAATCCAGTGATCTACGAGCGACTTTATGTTCAAGAAAAACTCTGGACCAGTACAGACGCCCCGATATTCACTTGGATATAAGCCAAATGGCCGCGTGAACGATGGATCGAATCACTTCGACCGCAGCATGAAACCCTAAAGTTTTTTCCGAAAATATTCAAGCACAGCCCACCCGATCAGCGCGGTGATAATGGCGATCGAGAAATTCATACCCGTAATGATATCGTTCAAGGCGAATGTTATACTCTTCCCTCTTCCATTAGTCGCAGTGAATTCCCCCATCAAGAGATTTGAATAATAGAGAAAGCTCCCACGGAGAACCTGGTTCGATATACAGTGTCTTGGCGCCGGCTGCGGCCAGCCATTTGCGCAGATCCCTGGCCACAAACTCCGGGCCGTTATCGGAGCGAAGAAGCTCTGGAACACTCTTGATCTCATGACTCCCAGAACGGTCATGATCTTCCATTGGCCGCCTGGCGTTGCCTCGTGAATGCGGCAGCTTCCCAGCGACCGGGCGCGCTGCCACGTCATCGAGGAGGTGACTCCGCTTTCATCAGTGAGGATCCTCAAACACAAATCGTGGGAATAGGCTCGCCCCATAGACAGCTCGCCGCGCGGACTTCACCAGAGAAAATGCCGGCATTCAGTTGAGCAAAAACTCGAACTGCGGGCGCAGCGTATCAGGCCCCGAGGTGATAGTACTGTCCAAGTGGATCAGTTGCTTTTCTGTGTCATAGCGCGGCCAGTGCGGAAGGCCTTTGCCGTTCGGGTCGCCCGTACGGGCAAAGTTCGTCCAGTAGCTCACGATCTGCTCGCTCAGCGTACGGTCTTCTGGGCGCCAGGTGGCACCACGCCTCACGTCCAATGTTCCAAAGACGTATTCAAGTTCGTCCGAGTGGAAGGCATATCTTCCTTCGGGATGCATCTCGCTGGGCGTCGCGGGCAGATCGAAGCGGTATCGGTATACCGGCGCTCCTCCGGTCTGCGACTGCGCCTCCGCCCACTTCCACGCGCTCAAGGCAATGAAAGCGTCGGTGGTGTAAGCGTCCGCCGATTGCACGGACTCTTCGTCGCTCTTGCCCGGAAATGCCACCAGGAACTCTCCCGCCCGCTTTCCATAATGCTCGGCTGCGAAGACCTTCCACTTCTCCGCCGTCATGCCCTTCGACAGCGTGCCTGTCCTCTCGTCGAGATTCCAGCCGATGATGGCCGGCACACGTGCCTGTTTGCCGGCGACATAGATCGCGGGAACGCTCTCGGGCAGGAACCGCCCGTCGATGAGTGGCGAAAACCAGCCGACTTGCTTCTTCGAGGCGGCCTCGATCAGCTTGGCAGTGGGCAGCGCGCGCAGTTCGGCCAGGTTCTTCACTCCGAGCGAATCGACCCATTCCTGATCGCGCTTGGCGCGCTCGGTCAGCGTGGATATCAAAAGACCGTTGCTGAAGGCTGCGCCGCTTTCGCCGATCGCTTTGTGGAAAAGTCCGCGCGCATCGGGCGCGGCCATCAGCGTGCCTACGGCAAAGGATCCGGCGCTCTCGCCGAAGATCGTCACGTTGCCCGCATCGCCGCCAAAGCCGGCGATGTTCTGCTTTACCCACCGCAGCGCGGCCACCATGTCCATCAGGCCGTAGTTGCCGGCGTGGCCCTCATTCGCAAGTTCCTTCGTGGCCAGAAAGCCGAAGACGCCCAGCCGGTAGTTGATCGTCACCAGGACTACGCCTTTGGAGACAAGCGCGGAGTCGGTATACCGCGGCTCCGAGCTTGCACCAGCCGTATATCCGCCCCCATGAATCCAGACCATGACGGGCAGCTTGCTTGTCGCTTTGGCGTCCGTGAGCGCATACACATTCAGATAGAGACAATCTTCGCTTGGTCCGGGATCGAGAAAGAGATAATCGCTCCAAATCTGCCATTGCGCGCAACGATGCGCGAACTGCGTTGCGTCGCGCACATCCTTCCACGTGGCGGGAGGCGCGGGCGCCTTCCAGCGAAGATCGCCCACCGGCGGCGCAGCGTAGGGCAGCCCGAGAAAGGCCTTGACCTTCCCATCGTCGGTGGCTTTGCCATGCACCTTGCCCTGCCCGGTTTTGACGGTCAGGGAGCTGGCGTGAACGGAGGCGGCGAATCCGAGCAAACATCCACTCAAAATGAGCGCGCTGGCCATACGCATCCCAACTTGCATCGTAAAACCCTCCAGAAGAACAAAATCGTTGAGCGACATAAAAGAGTTAGCGGGTAGTTACTATCCCCATCCGAGGCAGCGGCGTTTCAGGCGGTTCCGGCGAGAAAATCCGCGAGCTTGATATTGCGTCCCGTCTCCAGCGCGTGGTTGCACAAGGACACGGTGACTGCCTCGCTCCATCCGAGATCCACGTCGGCCACCGGCCTGCGATGGGTGCGAATGCAGTCGATGAACTCCCGGCAGGCCAGCAAATCGGCATTACTGGCTTCACCTTTGAGGGGCGTTTCGCCCTTGCCGGTATAGGGCTGTTCTGCGCTGTAGGTCGGCCCGGTGACAAGTCTGTGCCCAATCGTCATCTCCGGCGGCACGGCGGAGTTGGGATACCACGGTTCCTGATAATAGATCGCCTCCGTGTGCGTGAGCACGATGCTGCCGCCGGTACCGAAGATGCGCTCTTGCGCTCCGTCCAGACGGTTGGTGGTGATGAAGCTGGCCTGGAGCGTCTGTCCGCCGGGGTAGCGGAGAATCGCATGAACGTTGTCTTCGATCTCCCGTCCGTCTTTCCAATAATCGACGCCGCCGGAAGCCATCGCCGAATCAGGCATGGCGCCGAAGAGCGTGTTGGCAAAGCTGATCTGGTGCGAACCGAGTTCGGCCAGCAAGCCTCCAGACCACTCGCGGTAGAGACGCCAATTCAGAAGTCTTTCGATTTCCGCTCCCGTTCCCGGAGGCAGCGGACGCCGCCAGTTGCTGTTACGGTGCCAGTAGGAGTAAACCTGCGTGATCTGCACGATGCTTCCTGCCTGAATGCGCTTCTGCGCTTCCGTATACCACGGCGCATAGGTGTATTGCAGACCAACCTGCAACATCTTTCCCGTGCGGCGGACGGCGTCCCGGATACGATTGCAATCGTCGAGCGTGCGTCCCATGCTCTTCTCGCCGTATACCGCCCGGCCGCTGTCGAGAGCGGCGATCACATGCTCGGCATGAAGAGAGAGCGGTGTGGCGACCATGACGGCGTCGATGTCGCGCGCCTCAAGCAGCTTGCGGTAATCGGAGTAAGCCGGGGTCTGCTCGCCGGTCACTTTGCGGCCTTCGGCAATCCGGGATTCGTAGACGTCGCACAAACCCGCGATGCGCACGCCGGGAACGCGCAGCATCATGCGCATCATATGCTGTCCGCGGCCGCCGACTCCGATGATACCGAGGTGGACCCAATCGCTGGGAGCAACTGCCTGCGGCGATCCGCAGCCTCTCATGCCCAGCGTCAAAGCGCCGAGTCCGGCCGCGGCCATTCCGATGAACTCACGTCTTTCCATGACCTTCCTTACTTTGTTGATGACTCTGTTTGAGGCCAGCGGATGCTGGCGCAGAAATCGCCTTTGTCTCCGCGGCAAGCCCAGAATACCGAGCACTCCGGGAACTGTTCCATAACCGCCTCGCCACGACGCGGGCCAAGCAGAAACAGGGCCGTAGACAGCCCATCCGCCAGTCTGGAATCGGGCGCCAGCACGGTCGTTTGCAACACTTGAAGAGGATGAGAATCCTGCTCGCGCTGGTGCGATGCGGGATCGAGCAAATGACTGTAGACACGCCCGTCCCTGGTAAAACTTTGCTCTTTGACTCCCGAGGTGGACAAAGCGCGATCACCCAACAGCACCTCGCACAGAAGTTCATCGGCGGAAGCTGGATCGGCAACGCAAACGGGCCGCGCCCGCGAGAAGAAATCCCCGTTCGCCGCGATGCTGCTGGAGCCGGCGTCAATCATGGCTTGAACCGCAAGAGATCGGAGAAGATCGAGGACACAATCGACCGCATAGCCTTTAGCGATCGCTCCCAGGTCCAGTTCCATGCCGGGCTTGAGAAACTCGACGGTGCGCCACTGCGCATTGAGTTGCAGATGCCTCCAGCCCACTGCGGCTTCGGCGGCTTCAAGCGCATCGGACGAGGGAATAACGCGCTTGCGCTCGGCGAATCCCCACGCGCGCGTCAGGCGGCCAATGGTAATGTCGAAGGCGCCTTCCGTCTTTCCGCTCAGATCCTTTGCATACTCGAGCAGATGAAAGACCTCGGGGTCAGTAACGATCGAACCCTGCCCGGCTTCGCGGTTGATGCGCGCGATCTCGCTTGAGGGAAGAAAGCGGCTGAAAGTTCTTTCCACGCGATCAATCTCATCGAAGACCGCCTGAAGAACTTCCAGTTCCCGCGCTTCGCCGGGAGCGTGCAGGTAGACCGTGAAGAGGGTTCCCATTGCGGGGCGCGAATGCGCGCGAATGGGTTCGCGGACACGCTCCATGCGCGCAGGATGCGCCTCCACCGACAGAGCGTTCAACTTCATCCCTGCCCCTTGAGATAAACTCCGCACTTGCGTCAACGGCTCCCCATGCCGGCGAGAACGCCCCGCATATAAGCGATGCTGGCGATCGCACCCGGCATCGGATCGTCGCCGTGGATCTCGTACTCGAGATCGACGAAGCCCTTATAGCCGATGCTATCAAGAGCGGCAAAAATCTCGTTCACCGGCATGAGGCCCTCGCCCACGGCCACCTGGCTCTCCTTATTGGTGAAGTCGCTGAGGTCCTTCATGTGGACGTTGAAAAGCCGCGGGCCAACTTCGCGAATCGCCTGCACCACATCCGCTCCCGCACGCACGGTATGACCCACATCGATGCAGCAGCCGATGCGGGGATCGATTCCTTTGAGCGACTTGAGAATGTCCAGCGGCGAAGGCCAGAGCTTGTCCTCGGGTCCGTGGTTGTGGATCGCGATGCGGATGTCGTATTCCTTGACGAACTTCTCAAGGCGGGGCAGCGTCTCGGGGGTGGGATCGCCGGCGACGATCACGCCGATGCCGGCACGCTTGCAATACTCGAACTTGGCGCGGATGTCAGCGTCATCATCCTTGGCAAAGTAGATGGCGCCAGCGGCATGCAACCGAATACCGGCGGCGGCATAATCGGCCAGGGCCTTGGCTTCTTCCTGCGCATCGGCGGGCAAATGGTCCTTGATGTCTTTTACGTTGAGGTCGCGAATACCGAGCTGCTTGAAAAAGCCGATCATCTGCGCGCGGGTGAACTCGCGAAAAGTGTAACTGGCGACGCCCAGTTGAGCCGGGAATGATTTGCCCCGGAGAGTCAGCTTCTGCGCCATGATTGGCGAAGTGCCGGCGGTCGCGCAGGCCGCGGCAAGCAACACGCCCGACTGCATAAAGTCACGGCGCGAAAGAGACGATTTGATCATTGGAAACTCCTGGAAAGATTCAGTAAGACTTCATCCGGGCGGCTGACGGGAAACCGCCCGGCTTGCGGAATTGATGCTCAGAGATGCGGCTCCCACCCTTTTTCATATGTGCGGCCCCACATCTTCATGGCTTCGCCGTCGTTCTGAATCTTGCCGTTCGCGGTGTCAAGATGCAGCTCGCGCCCGGTCTCCCAGGCGATGTTGGAGAGTTGCAGCATTGTTACAGCGACGTTGCCCACAGCGACGGGCGCGTGCAGTTTTTCGCCCTGACGGATGCCGGCGATGAGATTGGCGAAGTGCAGATCAGTCATGGAGTCGCGGCCGACCGCATCCGCCGATGAAGTCGTCTTTCCCGAGATATATTCCGCAGTTTTGTTGCCCTTGAGGTCGTAAATCTCGTAACCGTCGCGATCGACCACAACAGTGCCGGTTGTTCCCATGACGGCCACGCCGCGATCGCGGTGATAGACTTTCATCCCCTGGCAACTGCGGCCTTCCCAGGTGATCATGCAGTCGCCGTAGTCGAAACTGGTTTCAAGAGTATCGTAAAACTCCCAATCGTCCTTGAAGTGGAAGCGGCCGCCTGCGGCCGTGGCACGCTGCGGATACCCAGCGCCCAAGGCCCAGCGGGCCACGTCGACTTCATGCGTGCCGTTGTTGAGAGCCTCGCCGGTGCCGTAGTTGCGCAGCCAGTGCCAGTTGTAGGGATGAATGTTGTCCTTGTAAGGTCGGCGCGGCGCGGGCCCTTGCCAGAGTTCCCAATCGAGAGTGGCGGGAACGGGAACCTCCTTGCCTATGCCCATCGATTTGCGCACGTTGCAATACCAGGTGCGGGCAAAGTATGCGCGGCCAATGAGTCCATTGTGAATCTTGTCAACGATCTCGATGGTGTGCGGCGAGGAGCGCTGCTGCGAACCCACCTGCACCAGCTTGCCATACTTCTGTTGCGCCTCGACCAGCAGCGCGCCTTCGGCGGGGTTGTGGCTGCACGGCTTCTCCACGTAGACATGTTTTCCGGCCTGCACGCCGGCGATGGCCATGGGCGCATGCCAGTGATCGGGAGTGGCGATGGTGATGACGTCCACATCCTTCCGCTGAAGCACCTCGCGGAAGTCGCGGTCCATGGCCGGCCGGTAACCGAGTTCCTTCTCCGCGCTGTCGGCGTACTTCTTGAGGATGCTGGCGTCCACATCGACCACATGAGAGACGCGCGCCGTCTTTCGGTTGGCGCTCATCGACGAGAGATGCGCATAGGCGCGGCCATTGAGGCCGATGACGGCAAAGTTGAGACGGTCGTTGGAACCAAGAATCTGCCCATAACTTTTCGCGCTGGAATGAATGGCCAAGCCAGCCGCGCCGAAAGCAAGTGTGTCAAGAAAATCGCGTCGTGTGATCATTTTTCTCCGTTTGTCTGCCTGCAAGCGCCACGATCCGATAAGGCCGGATCACAGTGCTGCCGCGTCTTGCAACGCCTGTTTCATACCAGTCCAACTGATGCGCGAGGAATCTTCCGGTGTGCCCGGCCCGCGCCAATGGGTTTCGAGGCTGACCGCCTCGCGGAATCCAGCCTGCTTCAGCGCGCGGAACTGCGCCGTCCAGTCGATGAATCCCTTGCCCACCGGCGACCACTCGATCTTGCGGGCCTCGTTTCTGACCGCGTTCTTGCAGTGGCAATGATGGATGCGGTTCTTGGGGATCAACTCCCAGGCTGCCGGGAAGGCGTCCAGTTCGCCACGCATGATGGCATTGGCAGGGTCCCAGTTGAGGGCGAGATGCGGGGTTGAAATAGCGTTCATGGTGCGGGCGGCTTCGCGTCCTGTCGCGGTGTTGCAGGCATATTCGTTTTCCAGAATCAGCAGAATGCCCTGCTTGCCGGCTATTTCGGCGGTGGCGCGCAGCTTCTCGTCGATGGCGGCGCGATAGGGAGCCACATCGTCGAGACGCCAGAAGTCGAAGCAGCGTACCTTGCCGGTGTTGAATTGTTTGGCCAGAACAATTGAGCGCTCCAACAACTCGTCCTGCTGCTTGAAAGTGGATTCCGCCGCGCCATGCAGATCGGCCTTGGTGCTGTAAGACGAGCTTGGCGCTCCGGGCCAATCGGTTTTGAAGAGCGGGCTGGCGATGTCAGTAACTTGCAGGCTGTACTTGACGAGAATGCGTTTGGCCTCGGCGATCTGCGCCTCGGAGAGTTCCGTGACGTTTCTATCCCACATACCGCGGATCTCGATCCAACCCATGCCAAAGTCGTGCGCGGCAACGAAGCAGGCGCGGTCGAAGTCCTGCGAGATCTCGTCATTGATGACGGCAATCCGGAAGGGGGAGCTGGCGAAAGCCGCCCAGGCCGGTATGGGCCGCGCGGTGCAAAAAGCAGCGGCAGCCCCCGCGCCGGCAAGAAAGCTGCGTCTTGAGAAAGTTATCACGGTTTTCCTTTCCAGTGCGCTCGACGCTTACGGATTGTCATAGCGTTTCGAGAGTGAGGCAGGCTGGCCGCCTCATGTTGAGACGGCCAGCCGTTGATGAAGGATAGCGTCCGGCCTAGAAGGTGAATTTGACGGCCGCCTGAAGGACACGCGGACCGCCAACGCCATTGACATTGCCGACGCCGCTACCCAGGGTGCTGGTGATTTCGCCAAAGCTGCTCGACGTGGACGAAGCGGTCGGCAGACCGAAGGCGGGAGTGTTGCTCATGTTGAAGGCGTCAAACCGGGCCTCAAGAACTGACTCGTGGTAGACGGGAAAGCTCTTGAAGAGCGACAGGTTGTCAGAGAAGTAGGCCGGCCCGCGGAATTGGTTGCGCTGAGAAGTACCGTTAGTGCAAGGAACTGGATTGGCCGGCGTCCAAGCGGCGCAGGTAGGTGCCGAAGGGTTGTTAAAGGAAGCCGTATTGAACCATGGAGTTCGGCCGGCTGACGTTCCGCTGACGTTGTGCGTGACCGTAAACGGGCCAGTAAAATTGGCCGTCGTGGTGGTTCCCGACGTAACGGTGGAGGATGTGACAGTAAAAGGCAAGCCCGAGACCATACCTATGACAGCCGACGTCTTCCACCCGCCAATAACCATGTTGGCTGCTTTGTTGCTGTTGATCCACGTGTGGCCTTTGCCGAAGGGCAACTCATAGGTAACCACCTCCTCGGCGTTCAGCTTGCGGTCGAAGTCAAGCAGATTGTAGTTGCGGCGCCAGTCGCCGCTGAAATAGAGCAACCCTCCGTCCTGAGCGCCAGTCGCGTAGCCTTGCGCCTTGCCCCAAGTAAATGAGGAAGTGAAGGTCAGGCCGGCGGAAGCACGCTTTGTGAGCGAGGCTTGCAGCGACTCATAGTTGCTGGAGAAACCCAAGAAGTACTCCGTGACCGACGCGGTCTTTCCGAAGGCGACGTTGAAGGGATCGTATGTTGAGCCTTCTTGACCATAGATGCTTGGTTGGTTGATGTTTTGCCCCACGTCGATCCGCGTTCCGTGGTTGGCGACATACGCAATCTGAAAAGACATATTGTACGGCAGAGCCTGCTCAATCGCCGCGTTCCACGAGGAGACATAGGCATTCTTGAAGTTGAGGGGGATATAGAGGTTGCCCAGCCCGAGGGTGCCATTAGCCTTGCTTTCCGTCAGCGTTCCATCCGTTCCAAACGTGACTGACGGAGTAATGGGAACTCCGCTAGCGAAATTGACTGCGTTGCCATTCGAGTCGAGTGCCGGTCCATAGGTTGGCGTATTCAGGTAGTTGGTGCTGGTCTTGATGGGATAGTTATAGGCATAGCTGTTGTCCACAAAGGGGACGTAGCTGACGCCGAATCCGGCGCGAAGAACGGTCTTGTCCGATAGACGGTAAGACGCTCCCAGCCTCGGAGCAAAGTTCGTGAAGTCCGTTTTCATCCCAATGTTCGATGGGTTCCCGTCTACGCCGGCCATGACGAGTTGATTGTTGGCGGGGTTGTAGTTGACGAAGCCGCCGGCCTTGCGGGGTGTGGCCGGCGGATACAGCTCATAGCGCAGACCGATATCCACGGTCAGCTTATGGGAGACCTGCCACTTGTCGGAGGCAAAGAAGAATAGCCAGGTCTGCCGGAAGCACGGGAAGGTGCTGTTGGTGTCCTGGCCCACCCCAAAGGGAACGTCGAAGAGAACGTCTGCAACGTCATTGGCTTGCCCGGTTGCGGAGCCGGTGACAAGTGGATATATGGTGGCGTTCGGAGCAGAGGTCTGGTTCTCGGTGAAATAGAACGTTCCCGCGGCGGCGTTGATGTTTCCCTGCAGAAGATCGTCGCGCACACGGCGGACGTCGGCGCCGGCCTTCAAGGTGTGATTGCCTTTGATTATGGTCCAGTTATTGGCAAAATCGATATTGGATTCGGCGCGCAGCCAGGGCAGCGACTGCGAGTAGCCGATCAGCGGATTGCTCAGAGAGCTTGTGCTGGATGCCTGTGAATTGCCGGCGAACTGGCTCAACTGGAAGGCAACCTGCCCGCTGCTGTTGGGAGATTGATCTGTTCCGTTGACGCCGTTGCCCTTGATGCCAAGAGTCGTCGCATCGTCGCTACCGAAATCTGTCTGCTGCGCCGAGTTGCGCAAATGGGCCACGCCAAAACGCACTTCGGTGAGCAGGGTAGGCGAGAAGACCTGATCGTAGTTCGCGCCTGTGCTATAGGCCGCTGCAGTTCCGGTCGCTTCAAAGCCGCCGTTGGCGGGTCCTCCGAGGAACGAACCGAACAGCGGCGCCTCGTAAGTGTTGATGCTCTGATGGCTGAAACGGCCGCTCAGGTGATCCTTCTGGGTGATGGTGTAGTCCGACTTGATGTCGTAGCTGATGGTGTCTTTGTGGAAAGGAAGGTTCTGCGAAAAATTGTTGGTGAGCGCGCCGGCGATGTATGCCGCCGATGCAAGATTTTTTGCGGGGTTTCTCGCCAGGGCATCCAAGTCCTGCAGGACAGTTAAACCCACATTCTTACCGTTCGTGCCTTGCAGAGACGACAGCCCCGTGAGCTCAGACATCGGAATCAGGTTGCCGGCGAACGCTGTGCGTCCCGTCCCGCAATTGCCGTTTGGCGTGGTGCCCGAACAGTCCGCCGTATCGCCGGTAGTCGGATCGTAAACCTGGCCCTTATAGCCGCTGAGATCGACATTGCCGTTCGTCACGTTATAGAACGGAATGGTCGCGTTTGTCGTCGTGGCTTCGTGGTCGGAGGTGCGAAGGAAGTCGCCAAAGATGAACAACTTATCTTTGAGAATCGGGCCTCCGATGGAACCGCCCGTGTAGTTGTAGACCAGGCGTCCATTGGGTCCGGAGGCGAAGTAATTGCGGGCGTTGACGCCGTTGTTTTCCATGTTCTGAAAGACAGAGCCATGAAACTGGTTGCTACCGGACTTCAGGGTGACGTTGACGACGGTTCCCACCGCGCGGCCGAACTCGGCCTCAAAGTTATTGGTGGTGATGTCCACGTTCTGGATCGAGGCCGCGGGCGGAACGAGGATGATGTGGATGCCGGTGCGCTGGTCGTCGTCGATACCTTCAATCTGGTAGAGATTGACGTAGGAGGACTGCCCGTTCGCGTTGGTGGAGAGATCGTTGTTGGCGTTGTAGAACTGCGAATTATTGAAGACCACCGGCGCCATGCCCGGAACTATGTTCAGCAGGGACTGAAAGCTGTTGCCGCTGCTGAGCGGAAGATCAGTGATCTGTTTCTGCTCGATCGTCGTTGAGATGTCAGCGCGATCCGTCTGCAACTCGGGCGGAGCCGAGGTGACCACTACCGACTCCATGACGCTGCCTGTAACCAGGCTGACATCAACGCGCGCCGTGGTGTTTGTGGCGAGCAAGATGTTCTCGCGGGTCTCTTTTTTGAAGCCGGGCGAGACGACCGTCACGGAATACAGCCCGGAAGGAAGATCCGGCGCGGTGTAGTTGCCGCTCTCGTTGGTGACAAACGAATACACGGTGCTCTGCCCGGTCAGGATAATCGTGACCTTGGCGTTGACGACGACGCCCCCGTTGGTGTCAGTGACTGTGCCGACAATTGTTCCCGTAACAGCCTGCGAGAAAATGGTTTGCGACAAGCTCAGGAAGAGCAGAGCGATGAGAAGTACTGACAGCTTTCGTACCATTTGTGAAGCCTCCTTAGAATCGACAAGTTGCGCAAAGCCCCACCGAAGCTCTCTTCTCTGAGTTTATGAACCCCGGGGCACACTTATCCTCGATACGGCAGCAACTCTCCGCCGCCGATAGAAGATTCGACAAGGTGAATACCGCTGGCAATCTGTAATGTTACGCGTATATTACGTCTATATCCTACTGCAAGTGAACCACTTACGCGCCCAAGGCAAACTGGCATTTCGGGGACGTGGTGGTCGCATTGTAAGTGACACTTACGGATGTGGTGACGTACACTACGACTGATTCGGGAGATGAATCCTTTCTCATGTCGAGCGCCACGCATGAAACCGCCCACTGGACACCAGAGACCCCGGCAGATCGGGATCTGATCGCCAGGGAACTGAATGCGATTCTCTCGAGCGGCCATTTCAGTGGCAGCAAGCGCTATCCTGCGCTGCTGAAATACGTAGTCAGCAAGGCCCTGGACGGCCACTCGGAAGGGTTGAAAGAGCGCACGCTTGGTATCGAGGTCTTCGATCGCCCGCCGGATTACGATACCAACGCCGATCCTGTCGTCCGTTTCAGCGCAAGCGAGGTCAGGAAGCGGCTCGCGCAATACTACAGCGAAGATGGCGAGAGTTCGGTGCTTCAGATTCACCTGCCGCTGGGCTGCTATGTGCCGGAGTTCAAGCCGAAGGGCGCCGCGCCAGCCGTTTCTGCTCTGCGGCGCAGCCATTTTCTGTGGTGGGCAGCCGCTGTCCTTCTGCTCGCTCTGGCTGTCTTCAGCGCATATTCCTACCGCAAAGCAACCGCGCCCAGAACCACGGACAAGCTGTGGGGTCAACTCCTGCATTCGCCTGCCCCCGTTCTCATAGTCGTCGGCACCAGCGATTTTAATTGGCCGAATACGAAGCCTGCGGCGGTCGACCCGACGGATCACTTGAGAGGGCCATACCACCATATCACGATGTCCAGCGCGCTCGCGCTCGCGCGTGTGGCCGGCTTTCTGCAGGCGAGCGGAAAAGCCTATGTGATCAAGGATGACCGTGAAGTCAGTCTGACGGACTTTCGTTTGCGTCCTGTCATTCTGATCGGCGCCAGTAATAATCCCTGGACGTTGCGCCTGACCGACCCTCTGCGCTTTCGTTTCGATTTTGGTTCATTGTCGAGGATACAGGACAGAGAGAATCCCAATAGCACTGAGTGGAGCGATCCCCGTAATGCGGCGTCGAGTAATCCCCATAATCCTGAGTTGAGCGCCGACAACAAAACCAGCGATTACGCGTTGATTACGCGTTACCATGACACAACCACCAACGGCACCGTCATGGTGATTGCAGGACTTGGCTCATATGGCACAGAGGCCGCAAGCGAGTTTGTGGTCTCACCGCAGTATATCGATCAGCTTCTCAGCAAGGTGCCAGCCGATTGGGGAGATAAGAATCTGGAGATCGTGATCAGAGCAGATAAAATCAATGGCGAGGCCGGTCCACCCTTCCTTGTGTCCTCTAGGTACTGGTAACTGCACTCTCACGTCATTTCGAAGCGGATACTCAGCAAGCTATCTCCAGGCGCGAGCCTCCGATGTCATAGACATACAATGCGATACCTGGTATTGATGAAGGACGATATTTTGAGGCGTGTTCGCACATCGGCAGAAAATCGGGAAATCTGACCGGGGGACTGCAACGGCATTCCGTAGATTCCAAGGGGCTTTTCCGGTTTTGCAAGTCACTGCGCCTGGGGGAATCCACGGCTGAGTTTTCTCCACTTTTGTCCAGCCACTGAACAGGTAAAGAACGCGGAGATCCCCTTCCATGCCATAGCCCCTATTAAATGTACTTTCAACAACTTACAGGCCGATGGGGACTGCCAAACAACGCGGAAATACGCCAATGGCGGATATTTAACAGGTGATTTTGCAGGCGAAGAATGAGCAGGACTCCTTGGCGTCAGATACGGCGGCAAGGTTGCACTCTTGCCGGGCCAATCCGCGCCGCAACGGTTCTTGATGCTCGTGCATGAACTCTCGCACAATGTTGCAAAAAGCCAACCGTCGCGCAGCGGCGGAGAAAACCGTCCACAAAATAGAGGCCGGGGCGATAGCCTTCGTCGTGGCCAAACCATCGGCCTCAGCACAGGCCGGTCACACACCTCCTCAGATAGAATCGTTCAGTGCGAGATCGGAGCGTATTTAGTGGCCCGCCTTGTGCTTCGCAGAGAAGAAGGGAAGGTTTTCAAATGAGCGAGATGGCCCTTTTCGAAGAACGGCCGGTGCGCCGGGTCTTTCACAATGAGGAGTGGTGGTTTGTTCTCACCGACATTGTCAGCGCCCTGACGGACTCGCCCGCTCCCTCCGATTACCTGAAGAAGCTGCGCCGCCGCGATCCCTCTCTGGCCGAGGCCTTCAAAGGGGGGGACAATTTGTCCCCCCCTTGCGCTTCCCTTTGAAACGGAGGGGGGAATGCAAAGGCTCCAGTGCTGGAATGTCCCTGGAGTTCTCCGGCTGATCCAGTCCATTCCTTCCCCCAAGGCGGAGCCGTTTAAGCGTTGGCTTGCGAAGGTGGGCTACGAACGCTTGCAGGAGATCGCCGATCCGGCTTTGGCGCTGGAGCGGACCAGAGAGAATTGGAGCAGGCTGGGCCGCAGCGAAAAGTGGATAACCCAGCGCATGACCGGGCAGGAGACGCGCAACAAACTGGCCGACTGCTGGGCCAGTCACGAGATAAAGCAGGGGGAGGAGTTCGCCATCCTCACCAATATCATTCACGAAGAATGGTCCGGCGTCTCGGTCAAACAGCATAAAGACCTGAAAGGACTGGAAAGCTAGAATCTTCGCGATCACATGAGCGAGGCCGAACTTATCTTCACGGCCCTGGCCGAGCTTTCCACGCGTCAGATTGCGGAGACGGCGGCGGCGTTGGGGCTGCCCGCCAATAAACGGGCCGCAAAGACCGGCGGCGGGATTGCCCATCGCGCCCGAGTCGAACTGGAACGCAAGACCGGTCGAAAGGTGGTTACCGGCGAGAACTACCTGCCGCCGTCCAAATCGAAAAAGAGTCTCAAGCCTTGAGCCACTAGCGGTGGGGCTGCCGGCCAGCGGAGCGGAGACCGAACGGTCTCGGTTTTCCACCCATCGCTGGAAAAATGCAAAGGATGGAGCACTCGGCTCGTGCATGAACTCTCGCATTTGTGTGGCAAAAGGCCAACCGTCCCGCAGCGGCGGAGAAAACCGTGCGCAAGATAGAGGCAGAGGCGATAGCCTTTGTAGTGGTCCAAACCATCGGCCTCAGCACAGACCGGGCAGGGCAGGCTGTCCTGCGGACACCCAGCTTTCTAAATCGAGAGACGGTCACACACCTTATGGCACGGTGCTAAAATCCATCCAACAATCTAGGAGGAAAACTTGCGAGACTTGATGCGAGGCTCTTTGGGACAAAAGGCACGAATGGTCAGATAGGCACGGCTATTTCGTTGACGGTTCTTGCTATTGCTGTGGCTCAACGTCAGGGCCAAACACTTCCAGTACCTCATGTCAACGCGCTCATCCACCTCACCGTGGCGCATGCCGCACGCTATACGGACTCGCTCCGTGCCGGTGGTTCTCTGCGCTCAGACAAGGGAAGATTTTCACTGGATTCGCTTCTCAACATGCGACGGATTGAGGATTTGTTGGCTCAACCGCGCAGCGCCCATTCCCCGGCACCGAGCGACGTTTGGGAAGAATTGCGCAGAGAGTGGGTTGAGTGGCCGCCGCTCTTGTCGATGAAGTTTCCGCATTTGCAGCATTGGGACGAAAAAATCATACGGCTCGCGGAGGGCTGCAACATCAGCGGTCTTGATCCCTCGATTCGGCCCGGCTCGTGTGTGCTGCTTGAAAAGGCTCCTGCGATTCCCGGCAAGCGCAGTGAGGTCACAAAGACCGGATGGTCACGGCCGCTCTACATGCTTCGCAAGGGGATGAAGCATTTCTGCGGTTACGTCGAGAGAGAGGGCAATCAGTATGTCGCAGCAAAGCTTCATAAAGGACTATATCCGTACCAATTTCACTTTGGCCATCCGTTTGTTCGAGTAACGCTTCTGAGGTACGCAATCAAAATGCCCGTTCTACTCCGAGCCACGTTCTTTTGATATTGATATTGCCTGCCCAACTCCGGGAAGCAGTCGGCATCACGCGTTACGACGCGGTAGAGGGCTAATTTCAACCGAGGGTCTCCCGACGCCTTGGCCTTTGTTCTCATAACGAGAACTATTGCACTCCAGTTGAAAACAATGGCAACTGCGAAACAGGCTAAAGTGATTTCACCAGGAGTTTCGTTCCTCCGAATCTCTAAACCTGATCTCTCGCGGTATTCCTCCCGCCAATAGCCTTCTTGCTGCTCCATGGCGTAAAAAACGTCTTCTTGGAGCGAAAAACCGCCTTGAGAAGCCGTCACTGTGCCATGCATAACCTCAACGAGCACTATCGGTTGCAGCAAAGACAGGGACCAGACCGATAATTCCCATTTATCGGGTGATACATGAAAAGTATTGGACGGCGTAGGCGAATTGCCTGCAAGCTGGGCACATCGCGGCATCGTTGGAAGATGCGAACTTAGCGTCTGGAGAAACTGGATGACACATACACGAGTTTCCTCAATCTCTGCACTTCTCAATAGGCACATGGAGGTTGACGACGCAGAATTCAGACCTGGAATGTCATTGGCGGAGCCACTGATTGATTCAGTGAAAGCAGCAGCCATTGTAGGTATCCATCCCAAGACACTTCAGAGATATGCTCGCTGCAGTGTGATACCGGGTATTCAGATTGGCGGCCGGTGGCGATTTCGCGCTTCTGCGATCGATGCGTGGATCTCCGGGAAATACTCGAATTGACACAGATTGTGCGTCTCGTAGAGCAGAGAAGCTGTCGAAACAACTGCGTGAAATGCAGCATTTGCGAGACCTCCTGACAATGCCACTATCGCATGGACTGGCCATTCACAGTGAGGTATTCTCCAGACAGCCAATCGCTCCCGTGAACGGAGGATTCATGAAGTTCACGAGAGATCATTATCAGCATGGTTCTCTGCGTCGGGTTCCGCGTGCGAAGGGGCCGGATGCTTGGGAATTTCGATTCAGTATGTACGAGAATGGCGCGCGTCAGCAGCGCCAGATAACCCTCAGCACAAGAAAGTATCCCACTGAGGCTGCAGTGAGAAGGAAGGTTGAGGCCCTGCTTCTGAAGCTAAACGAGGATAATGCACCGCAAGCGCTCGCAGAACCGACCTTGGGGGCAGTGATCGATGTCTATCTTCGCGAGGAGATGCCGGAACGACCGAAGAGTCAGCAAAACTACCGGTTGTTGATGGAACGGCACATTCGCCCCAATTGGGGAGAGACGGTGCTTTCGGACGTTCAGCCGTATGGTGTTGAAATCTGGCTTCGGGAGTTACCGTATTCTCCTGAGACCAAACGTCACATCAAGAGCATGCTATACAGGTTGTTCGAATTAGCCATGAAGCGGAGCTGGATTGAAGTCCAGAGGAATCCCATGAGCCTGGTGCATGTGAAAGGCAGGAAACGAGTGGTCGAGAAGGTAGTACTCACGCCGGATCAGATGCAGATCGTTCGAGAGAACCTCAAAGACCCCTATCTGCTGATGGCCGAGCTTGCTTGCTATCTCGGACTGCGAATCTGCGAAGTGCTGGGGCTAAAGTGGGAGGACTATGACCCGGTTGCAAAGACTCTGTCGATTCAGCGCTCTGCCGTAGACGGGGTGGTTGGAGATGTGAAAAGTGAGGCGTCGAGGGATGTGATTCCTCTCTCGGATAACTTCGCCGTCTTGCTGAATCGCTGGCAAAAGGATGCACCCGCCTCAGAGGATGGTTGGATGTTTCCCAGCGTTGTCACCGGGCGCCCCTACCATGCCGGCGCACTCCTTCGCCGTCATCTTCGACCGCTGGCGAAGAAGGTCGGGGTTCCGCGGCTGGGTTGGCATACCTTCCGGCACACGTTTCGTAGTTGGCTCGATGCCGTTGGAACTGCGGTCGGCGTGCAGCAGAGAATGATGCGGCACGCTGATGTGGCGACAACCATGAACGTGTACGGAAAAGCAATGATGGACAGTAAGCTCGAAGCCCATACAAAACTGCTGAAATATGCACATGTGGGGTTTTGTGGGGTTGCAAACTAACCGACCGATAGATAAGCTGTTGATTCTATTGGTCGGGGCGGAGGGATTCGAACCCCCGACCCTCTGCTCCCAAAGCAGATGCGCTACCAGGCTGCGCTACGCCCCGACACTCTTCGATTGTAGCGCGGATTCCTCTCCGTTTCGACTTGAGCAGACGAGCCCAATGGCCGAGGAGTCAGGCTAGATACTCGACAGCCCCTGAAGTGGATACCCCGGCAGGAAATGACAATGGTCACGTCCAACAATATCTCCAGCCGGGAGCGGGATTCGGCAAAGATGGTTTCCCTTCGGCCTGCCGGGCTCGAGGGGCTGATTCGATGCTACAATCAAATGGATACATGGCGGCAGTAGTTCAGTGGCAGAACGCCTGACTGTGGCTCAGGATGTCGTGGGTTCGATCCCCACCCGCCGCCCCAATTTTTCACGGACCGCACAGGTAGCAAGCCCTTGTTCCCCGAGTTCCCGTGAGCCTAGAAATTAAAGTAAACGCTTTGGTTGATGCTCCACCCTCCGGGCTGCCGGCGGGTTTCCCTTCCTTTGAGCCGTGCCGCGGCATCCGCAACGGCCACTTGCAGACCATTGTCGGTAATTTTCTTCCCCGTCCAGCTTTTCGGCTTGCAGCTGTATCGGAAACGGTCGAGGTGGACCCAGCCGATGGCAGCCGCGTGCTCTGCCATTGTCACTGGCAGCCGGAGGCTGTTCGCGCCGAACGGCTGACCGTGGTACTCATTCACGGCCTCGAAGGCTCATCGGATTCCCGCTACATTCAAGGAATTGCCGCCCGCGCCTGGGACGCCGGCTGGAATGCAATCCGGATGAACATGCGCACCTGCGGCGGCTCGGAAACCCTGACGCCCACGCTCTATCACTCCGGACTTTCCGGCGACGTGGGCATGGTGGTTCGCCATTATGCCGAGCGATTAGGCCTGGAACGAGTGGCGCTGGTGGGCTACTCGATGGGCGGCAACTTGGTGCTGAAGCTGGCTGGGGAGTGGGGCAGCCAGCCTCCCCTGTGCGCCGTGGCCGCAGTCTGTCCGGCCATCGACCTGGCTCCGGGCGCCGACGCCTTGCACGAGCCGCTCAACCGCGGCTATGAATGGAGATTCCTGCTCAGCCTCATGGCGCGCTACGAGCGGAAGGCAAAACTGTTTCCCAGCATTTACGCGTCCCCGAAGGCTATCGGTCCGGTGCGCTCCATTCGTGACTTCGACAACAAGATTGTGGCCCGATATTGGGGATTTCGCGATGCCGACGACTACTACCATCGCGCCGCCAGTGCCCGCGTGGTAGACAGGATCGCGGTTCCCACGCTCGTGCTGCACGCCCAGGACGACCCCTTCATTCGCCTGCTTCCGGAAACCCGCGCCAAGCTCGAGGCCAATCCGCATTTGACGTTTGCCGAAACCCGTCACGGTGGCCACTGCGCTTACCTTTCCCGCGATCCCGGCAACGAAATTCACTGGGCAGAGGCCACGGTGATGCGCTTCCTGCAAGTAGCATCCGCCAAATCTGATGGAAGCTGACTGGGAGTTCGAGGTAGGCGCCGATGCCGCGACGGGCCTTGCCGCGCCTGTAATCGAAGCTCATTGGCCGGGATTCGTCGATCTGCGCCTGGCGCCAGAGAATGCCTGGGATTTGCCTGAGACCATCCAGTTTCCGGCATTGGGCGAGGCGCTGGCAAAGCTCAACTCCGCTGACTCTGCGGTATGGACCTCGAAGTGCGATATCTGGGAACATCTGGAACCGGATGAATTCGACCCCGATGAGCTGGATGCGCCGCCCGGCTGCGCCGCTCACGCCATGGGCTGTTACATCGACCTGCTGCCCAAGAAGAATTGGCCCTCTCCGGACATGGCCGCTACAGATTGCAAACGCGTGTGCAGCCTCTTGCGCGCGGTCCCGCTCCGTTGTTGCCGCGCCGATCTCGTAATCCGCCGCGCTTTCATCACGCCGGAGCTCATGGAACTGGGAGTGACCGTATACATTACCTCTTGCGGCGAATCCCTGGCGGAGGCGTCGGGGACGTTTCAGACTGCATTAACGGTATTTACAGATGTACTCTGCGCTCACTCAACGCTAGAATAGGAAAGTGCACGGGCGAGTAGCTCAATTGGATAGAGCACCGGCCTTCTAAGCCGGGGGTTTCGGGTTCGATCCCCGACTCGCCTACCACCTAGAATCAATGTTTTAGATTTGCCCTGCACTCGCTTCTTGATTCTGGCATAGGAGAAATTCGGGGTAGCCTCCCTGAATTGTCCCCACATTCAGAGCCTCTAAGACCCGACAGCATCAATCCGCGCCCAGAGCTCCTTCACGCCGTAGCCGGTTTTGGCCGAGACAGGCAGAATCTCCTCCAGTTCCAGTCCTTGCCGCAGCGCCAGCAGATTGCGCGTGCGCTGGTTTCCGCTGAGCCGGTCAATCTTGGTGGCCACCACAACTAACTCGCGCCCCGCGGCCCGCAGCCAATCGATCAACTGCCGATCGCTCTCCTGCGCGGGCACGTTTGAATCCACCAGGCACACGCAGAGCTTCAGCGCGGAGCGAATCGCCAGATAAGGTTCGATAAACTCGGGCCAGCCAGCCGAAATCGATTTCGATATCTTCGCATAGCCGTAGCCCGGCAGGTCAGCGAAGACCAGCTTCTGCCGCTTGCTTTCGTCTAACAAAGCAAAAAAATTGATGGCGCGCGTCCGGCCCGGCGTCTGCGAAACTTTGGCCGTCTTCTCGCCCACGAGCGTGTTCAGCAGGCTAGATTTGCCCACATTTGAGCGGCCGAGAAACGCGATCTCCGGCGCATCCGGCGCGGGAAACTGCGCCGCCGCCAGGGCCGAAAGCAGAAATTGTGTCGTATAGCGCATAGTGTGGGCAAAGAAAAGCGAACTGTATTGAGCATACAGCCTAAGGCCATCGCACTGCGCGCGACTCCTGTGCGTCCGCTCATCGTAGCCGGCGCGTCCTTGCATTATGCTTTAAATAAAACCCTGCTGCTTATGCGGCTTCATCTGGAGGACTCTTCGTGGCTCCGCTGCCATTCAATTTAGGTCTCGTGCAATTCCTGGCGGACCATAGGAATGTTTATCTCACCAAACTTGCACATGTCGCCGCTTTCGCTGGTGGAGTTGAAGGGTACATTCTTTTGGCAGCGCTGATTTATGTGGTTTGGAACAAGCGCCTAGCCATCCAGCTTTCGGTCGTCATGCTAGCGGCCTCGTCGATCAACGATCTATTGAAGCTGCTCGTACGCAATCCTCGCCCTTTCATCGTTCAGGGAACATATCTGCAGAAATGGGCGGTGTCGGCGAAAAGCGCGCGGAACCTGGCTATGGAGTTTTCCACCCCTTCGGGCCACGCCACAGCGGCGGCCGCGTTCTACACCTATCTTTACGGCAAGGTCTGTAGCCGGGCCGTGCGCATCGTCGCGGTCGCCGCCATTTTGATTATTGGCATCTCACGCCCCTATCTTGGAGTGCATTACTTTGAGGATGTTTTCCTCGGCTGGGCTCTCGGAGTGAGATTACCCCCGGCAGAGCCGGGGGCTTCATTTTGTGAGCCGCTCAAAGCGGCTTGAGCGGGGTCGCTAACGCGGCCCCGGTTAATTTGGGCCACCGTATCGGTGGCTGATTATCGCCACATGTTCAGTTGGTCCAGCCGTTTGTCTTCCTGCTCCTGGTCGCGGATGTATTCACGAATCAACCCTTCGTCGCGGCCAACCGTGGACACGAAATATCCACGCGCCCAGAAGCTCTGCCCGGCATAATTCTGCTTCCGCTCCCCATACACCCGCGCAAGGTGAATCGCGCTCTTGCCCTTGATGAACCCAACCACCGACGACACCGAATACTTGGGCGGAATCGAAATCATCATGTGTACATGGTCGGACTGAAGATGCCCTTCCTCAATGCGGCTCTCCTTCTGTTCGGCTAGCCTGCGGAACACCTCGCCCAAATGCTGGCGCAAGGTGCCGTACAACACCTTCCTGCGGCATTTCGGAATAAAAACTACGTGGTACTTGCACTCCCATTTCGAGTGGCTTAAGCTTTCATACTCGTCCATCCGGTTTCTCCTTGATGTGCGCTTGGCGGCTCACTTCGAAGAGTTTCTGGATGGACTCCCGTAAACGTCAAACTGCTACGGCCTCCCCGGCAGAGCCGGGGGATCTCCCATTGGATTAGCTGTTGCGGCAGTTGGCCTGCGCTACGCTGAAGCCATCGCCGCCGCGTGGAACCGCATCTCTCATTGGCTGCAAATTGCCATCGTCGCGCCCGGCGGACTGGCTCTCTGGCTGACTGCTGTTCTCCTCAACGGACACAGCACAACAGGCCAGCCTTACGCTTACCTTTGCTACGGCGGGTTCCTTACTGGCGTCGTCATCGCCCGCCCACTGGAGTTGAGCAAGGTAAACTTCGATCCCCGAAGCTCGACGTTATTGGTCAAGGTTCTGCGCTACTTTCTTTCGGTCGGTTTGCTCTTCATCACCTTGTTCGCTCTCGAAATGATTTTCTTGCTCATCACGAGTCGCTATTCGGTGCTCTGGAACCTGCTGGAATATCTTCGCTTCATCGCCGCCGGCTTCGTCACAGTGTTTCTGGCTCCGTGGGTCTTCACCAGGATCGGCTGGGCCAAGACGCTGACGAATGGTGCAAGCAGTTTCGCAGATTGACAGTTTGCGTTTCTACGTCGCAACCCAAAGGCGCCGTTATACACTTTGTACTTATGGAGACGACGGGTTGCGGAACAGCGATTGTAACGCCCTTCCGGGCTGATGGGGCAATTGACGAAGAGGCGCTCAAAGCGCTGGTGAACTGGCAGATCGCCTCGGGAATCGACTTCCTGGTGGCCTGCGGATCAACCGGCGAGGCAGCCACGCTGGACGAAGAAGAGTGGCTGAGGGCGGTCAGCATCGTGGTGGAGACGGCTGCCGGGCGCGTTCCAGTGTGGGCCGGCTGCACCCATAATTCGACTCGCACTCTGGTTCGCCAGGCCGCCAAACTCAAGCAGATACGCGGTCTGGACGCGGTGCTCTCGGCCAACCCGTACTACAACAAACCTTCGCAGGAGGGGCAGTTTCAGCACTTCCTGGCATTGGCGCGAGCGGTTGACCCGCTGCCGGTGACGCTCTACAACGTGCCCGGGCGCACGGCTGTAAACCTCGACCCCGAGACCGTCGTTCGGCTGGCCGCGGCCGCGCCTAACATCCAGGCCATCAAAGAGGCTAGCGGCAAGCTGTCGCAGTTCACGGAGCTGGTTCATAAGCTGCCTCGCAGTTTCAAGATTTTTTCAGGCGACGACAATATGGCGCTGGCTGCTGTCGCAGTGGGCGCACACGGACTGATCAGTGTGGCCTCGAATGAGATTCCAGCAGAGACCGCCCGCATGGTGCACGCCGCGCTGAATAATGACTGGGCTGAGGCTCGCGAACTGGAGCGCATCTGGGGGCCGCTCTTCGAGGCAAATTTCTGGGAGTCGAATCCCGCGCCGGTGAAAGCAGTGCTCGCCATGATGGGCCGGTGCAGCGACCACTTGCGCCTGCCGCTGGTTCCTCCCATGGCCGCGACACGCGCCCGCCTGGAGCGGCTGGCCGGCGAACTAGGGCTGCTCAAGAAGTGAGTGGATTATGTAAGGAGGGGTGTGCAGATGTTTGCGAATCGAGATGAACTAAGGTCTTATGTGGCTGAGAATTATCCAGAGGTCACGGATTCAAGAATTGATGACAGCCATTGGGATTTGCTGTGTAGTTTCTGCAAAGTGACACGCGGCTTTCAGTTGATAAAGCGAGAAATTGCTGGCGAGACAACCAATTATGGCCATTTTGATCAGGATTACGATGCGCCAAAAACTTATCTGTTTCGGTGCCCTGTATGTCATGCATTCAAACAGTGGATCGTTTACGAGTGGCAGATTAAAGATGATGCAGGAAAGTGGCGCAGTTGCTATTTCCGAGTGACCTCTGTACCGAGCGAGGGGTTGGAGGAGATTGTCGAGTTGCCTGAAAACCCTTCTTCGTTGCGCACTGCCTACAGACAGGCCATTCGAGCTATGGATGCGAATGCGAATATTGCTGCAGCATCCATGTTTCGTCGCGCGCTGCAAGTCATTACTCGCGATTTGCTTGGAGCAAAGCCTGGCAATCTAGCAAACGAGCTGCACGCGGTGGTCGGCAAGCCGTTTAACGGTGGTGTAGTCACGACCAACTTTGCAAATATCGGCTACATCATTAAGGAAGTGGGCAACCAGGGAGCCCATCCTGACAAGGACACTGATCTGTTGGAATTCACGGCAGAAGATGCTAACGATTTGCAGCAGATTTTCATGGAAGTCGTTAGCGAGCTATTCATTATCCCTGCTGCCAAGGAAAAGGCAAAGCAGGACTTTATGGCGCGCAGGAAAGTAGTGCCGTGATACAAAGCCGGGGATTTTCAGCAGACTGTAATGCCAGGTTGATTTTGACTTGCTTTATGCGGGGGTTGAAACCCCCGCCCCCTCCGGATCGAGTCTTCTGCATGGTTTAGGGCGATTCCACAATTGCTCTGCCCTGGGATCGCAACCGATACAAGCGTTTTCCTGACCGTTGCGGAAGTCGCGGCCGATTTGCAGAAAATTATCCCCCTCCGGCGCACAATCAACGGATGAACAACGACCAGAGGACCGGGTTTTTACTATTCCCTATTCCCTGTTCCCTGTTTTTCCGGCAAAGCCCTACCCCCTCCCCCCCATTTCCTGTGAAACTGTGAGACTGTGGATTTTATCGTATCGTCTGGTCGATATAACTGTCCCCATTGTTAGGCCAATCCAGGAAATGCCCGGAGCTGCTCCCTCTCAAAAACCGGGTTACGCAATAGCTTCAAACCGGATGGATTGTGAGCAGCTCACAGTTCAAAAAAGATCGGCAATCGGCGGGAAGGTCAGCAGCAGGCTCATGCCGAGCAAAAAAAGCGCCACGGCATTGATGCGCCCCAGAGCGATGGTGCGGCTTCGCCAACGCAACTCCAATATTCCCCATGCGATGAGCCATACAACAACGGCAGCGGTAGTTACGCCGGAGAGCGGGCCGCTAGGCTTATAGAAATTAAGCTGGCTCTTGAGAGAGGTGAAATTGTCTGCCGCGATCGCTAGCAAGGCCACCATGAACGACCCGATGCCGGCGGCGAGAATGGCCGCAGCGCCGGAGCCATTGGGCAGGCCGGCGGAGTCTGCTGAGGCTGAAGGCTCAGGTTTGTTCATGGCTATTCTCCATGCATAAGATGAATCACGCGCCCACCTTCCACGGGCGCGTTTTTGACGAGCATGGCGCCGAAGAAACCGGCTATGCCCGCAGCAAGAAACGAAGTCAATGTAAAGCAAAGGACCGCGGCGCGCAGTTGCGGCTGACTTCTCAGATTGCGACCATACCGGGCAAAGACGACCGCGGCCATGGTGATCGAGATCGGCACGAGCCACGCGACATGCTCTTTCCACTCCATTCCGAGGGAGTGCCAACCGATGGTGTCAGGGCTGGATTTGAGCAGCATCTGGGGAAAGCCAGCGAGATTGACGGTTCCCGCCGGAGCAACGGCGCGATACCAGGGATAGATGATGTAAGTTCCGGTAAGTACGGTGATCCATGCGAGCACAGCCATGGCGATGAGATATACCGTCAGAAACCTTTCGTCGCGCGGAGAGATTGGAGACTCTGATTTCGGCGAGTAGCGGCGACAGAGTTCAACCAGCACTCCAGAACACGCCAGGAGATAGAGAGCTCCGAAGCCCATGCCATGAACAAGAGTCCATAAGCTGCGCGCCGTAATTTCCATTCGTGACCTCCTGTGCGAATAAGCCGCGAAGCACTCCGCAAACTGTGGATTATTCCATTCCTCTGCCGTTAAGTTGCACCGGAAACAATGCGCTTCCGGCGGGACCTCTCTTGTCGTCTTTTCCCCAAGTCCAATACATGCCGAGGTATGCGTAGTTCTCGGTTTGGCCTGCGACGGAGTGGCCGTAGGCAAACAGGAATTGCTCGCCGGGATGACGCTTAAAGTGGTAATAGCCGCCAAGATCGATCATGGTCGACGCCTGGGTCTGCGCCGCCGCAAAGCCCTCGCGTCCATGAGTGAATACTTCGCCTCCTAACTCCAGCCGCTCGCCGAAGGCGTATTTCAGCAAGAATCCGCCGTAAGGAAAGTTGCGGTACTGAGTTTGCGGGACGATCGTTTCGCCGGCGCCGCCATCCAACAGCCAGTGCCCGATATTCTTTTGCAGCCAGAGCGGGAGCCTATACCAAACCTTCCCCACGCCGAGGCCCTTGTCGTAATTCCCAGTCGGCATCTCGAACATCGTAAAGGTGCCAATCTGAGGCACGTACTTCGACTCCTTGATATAGGCAATCTTCGCGCCCAATTCCATATCCGTAAGTCCAAAGGCTCTGGAGCCGGTTCCACCGGGAAGATAGACGGGATTGTTCAACGGGGCAACAACACCCCAGGGAAGAATGGCGTGAAGCTGCACCCTGGGAATGGCACCCCAGTTGAACTCGAGTGCTGGCCCGGTGGAGTCGATCTCCGCCGGAGTGCCGTCCACGCTGCCAAAAATGTAGAACTCGTAATGATGCAGATCGACCGGCACGGGATCGTCGGTTTGATAAGGAGGTCCTTGCGCCCACAGCCGAGGTAGGCCGAGCAGCAAAGGCAGGAACAGAGTTAGTCGAAAGCACATGCCGGGGAAAGGCATTGACGCTCCTTGATCGGACGATGGGAGCAGGAATCACACCGGCGCTGCGGATGGATGTAAACGCAAAGCGCATCTGAGCCGCCGGGGGAAGGCGCGCAACGGCCGCACCTGCTCAATTACGGATTTATCCGAACAATCCGTTGAAGCAAATTGTACCCGCGGAAATCGCCCAGTGTAAATGAAAGGCCAGAGTTATTCGCGAATATATTCGAGCTGCCCAGGGAGATTCATCTTCCTTTAACCTGCCAGCGCTTTCTTTACCATCTCGCTGACTGTACGGCCTTCGGCGCGAAGGCTGGCAGCTTGTAACCTGGCCTGGACAGCCTTCATGACTTGGCCCATCTCTTTGGCCGTAGGTTTCTGGCCCGACGCAACGGCGATCTCGTTGAGGGCTTCAGCGACGAGAATACTGAGGGCGCCTTCATCGAGAGCCTTAGGCAGGAATTCCTCGATGACGACTATTTCGGCGGCTTCATTCGCTGCTAGCTCCGGGCGGTTGCCCTTGGTGAACTGGTCAATGGAGTCGCGGCGCTGCTTG
>Ga0302198_10000327_pt1 | contig 53441 bp, 43 predicted proteins | sample II_Bog_N2_2_FD_193521 | JGI IMG/M metagenome (GOLD analysis project Ga0302198, IMG submission 193521) | Peat permafrost microbial communities from Stordalen Mire near Abisko, Sweden - II_Bog_N2_2 | ecosystem: Environmental > Terrestrial > Soil > Wetlands > Peat | place: Sweden: Abisko...
CTCGGCCCTTGAGGAAGTCGAGCTCGATGGCGAAGGCGAGGCCGGCGATCTCTCCGCCAAGCTGCTTCACGAGCTGGATGGTGGCCTGCATGGTACCGCCGGTGGCGAGCAGGTCGTCGACCAGAACGACGCGCTGGCCGGGCTGGATGGCGTCGAGGTGGATCTCCAGCGAGTCGGTGCCGTACTCCAGGTCGTAGCTGACGCGGGCGGTTGGAGCGGGGAGCTTCTTGGGCTTGCGCACGGGGACGAAGCCGGCGTTGAGGCGATAGGCCAGCGCAGGGCCAAAGATGAAGCCACGCGCCTCGATGCCCAGCACCAGATCGATCTTATGGCCGATGTAGTGCTGGGCCAGCGCGTCGATGAGCTGCGCGAAGCCGGCCTTGTCCTTCAGCAGCGTGGTGATGTCGTAGAAGAGGATGCCGGGCTTGGGGAAGTCTGGCACGGTGCGGATGAGCTGCTTCAGGGGCTCACAATCGATTGGTTTTGTCTCACTCATTACCACGCTCCTTCAATCTGAAATGACTGCAACTCCTCGCCTTCGCTCTCGGCGACGGCATGGCTTTCGATGTTGTCGACGCGGCTTCCGCGGGTGCCGCGGCCCAGCGCCAGTACAAGGTCCTCCAGCTGGTCGGGAGTGCCGGCGGCCATCACCTCGACATCGCCGTCGTCGGTGTTGCGTACCCAACCGCGCAGGCCGATGCGCGCAGCTTCGTTCTGCACGAACCAGCGAAATCCCACTCCCTGCACACGGCCTTTGACTAGATATTGCTGGACCATAACTTTTTTCCCGCGACCGCCCACTATGCGCGGCTGAGGTACGCGCCTTCTGCGGTGTCGACGCGGACCTTTTCGCCCTCGTTGATGAAGGGTGGGACCGAAACGACGAGGCCGGTCTCCATAGTGGCCGGCTTGGTGACCGACGAGGCGGTGGCCGACTTGATGCCCGGCTCGGTTTTGACGACGGTCATCTCGACGAAGGTGGGCAGCTCGATGCCGACGGCCTTGCCGTCGTAAAAACTGACGCTGATGGACAGGTTGGGCGTCAGGTACTCGACGGCGTCGCCCAGGGTGTCGCGCTTCAGCACGGTCTGCTCGAAGGCGTCGTCCATGAAGTAGAAGTCGTCGCCGTCGTTGTAGAGGTACTCCATCTTGATCTCGTCGACCTTGACGCGGTCGATGGGGTCGGGTGAGCGGAAGCGCTCGACGAACATGGCCCCGGTGCGGACATTTTTGAGCTTGGCCTGGATGAAGGCGCGCAGGTTGCCGGGCGTGCGGTGCTCCACCGAAAAGACAAGGTGGAGCTGGTCGTTGTGCTTGATAAGCATGCCCGGGCGCATCTGCGTGGCGGGAATCGACATAAGGAAAACCCCTGATTCTGGTAAATCTAGTGGACTTTGCCGCGGAGTGCAGCACCTTCCATTGTAGCTCAGGCAGCGCGTCGGCTGAGCGCAGCGGCGTCGCCTTCGCACGCTGCGCCCGGGCATTATCTTCCGCAATCTCTACAGATTGGCGAGCAGGGCGGCGAGGAGGGCGGTGCGCGGGACGAGGTGTTCGATGAGGATGGATTCGTGGGCAGCGTGCGCGCCTTCGCCGACCGCGCCGAGGCCGTCCAGCGTGGGAATGCCCAGCGCAGCGGTGAAGTTGCCGTCGGAGCCGCCGCCGGTTGCAGCCTCGTCGAGCTGAAAGCCAAGTTCGGCGGCCAGCTTGCGCGCCTGCTTATAGAGCGCGACGGTTCCCGGCTTGCGCTCCATCGGCGGACGGTTGATGCCGCCGGTAATCGCCAGCTTGCACGCCGGATCGGCACAGCGCAGGCTGCGGAAGAGCTTCTCCACGCGCGCGGCGTCGCTGGCGCGGGCGATGCGTACGTCTATCTCTGCAAAAGCATGTTCCGCAATGACGTTGGCGCGCGTTCCGCCGGAGACGACGCCGGGATTCACCGTCCGCCCCACCCGCAGGTCCGTAAACCCCGCGACCTTCTCGATCAGGCGCGCGAGTTCGAGGATCGCCGAGTGGCCGCTGGCGAAGTCCACTCCGCTGTGCGATGCGACTCCGGTGACCTCGATGCGGTAGCCGCCGACGCCCTTGCGCGCGGTCTTGCAGGCGAGGCCCTGCGCGGGCTCCAGCACCAGAACTGCCTGCGATGCCAGCGCCAGCCGCTCCGTGATGGGCCGCGACGCGGGGCTGCCAACCTCCTCGTCGCTGTTCAGAAGCAGCGTGATGGGGCGGCTGACGCCGAGCTGCTTTAGCGCGCGAATCGCCGTCAGTGCCATCGCCACGCCGGACTTCATATCGAGGACGCCGGGGCCGTAAAGCCGCCCATCGCGCTTGCGCCAAGGCATGGTGCCGAGCGTGCCGAGAGGCCAGACCGTGTCCAGGTGGCCGAGCAGCAGGATGGGCTTGCGAGCGCTGTGCGCTGGGCCAAACCGCACCTCCAGAACATCGCCGAAGAGCTTCTGCTTGTGAATCTTGACGCGGCCTCCGGCGGCTCCGGCGAGGCCGGCTACCAGGCGCACAGCCTCATCGACGGCGGCCTTGTTGTCGCTGGGCGATTCGACGAGGACCAGGTCGCGTAGCGTGGTTGCGAGCCAATTCGTCTGAGACTGTACAGCTTCCAGAATGTCTGCTGGTTCTTTCATGGAATGTATGGATAGTACCGCAGGCAACTGATTACACGCGTGGAAGAAACCAGAAGAGTTGCGCCAAGTGTGGTAATTTTGCCACACTTTGGAGGAGGTTTCCAGGTTGTAATCTTGACGCTAAGGTTGTTGGGAGCCCTTTTCTTTTGGTCCAGAGCGCTCACCCCGAGCAGACAATCCGGTCGGAGATCGAGTTTCGCGGCGTTGGCTTGCATAGCGGCGCTGATGTCTCGATGCGCCTTGTGCCCGCACCCGCCGGTTCGGGGATCGTCTTCCGGCGAACTGACCTGGACGGCTTCGAGATTCCGGCCACCGGACGCAACCTCGCAAAAGTCAGCTACGCCACCAGCCTGATGCGCGGCTCGGTGCTGATCTCCACCACCGAACATCTGCTGTCGGCGCTGATCGGCTTCGGCGTGGACAACGTGATCGTTGAGGTGGACAACCTGGAGTTGCCGATTCTGGACGGCAGCGCGCTGCCTTATGTTGAGGCGTTTCAGTCCGTCGGGCTGAAGCAGCAGCGGCGGCGGCGCGAATACCTGCGCATCCTGAAGGAGGTCGAGGTGCGCGAGGGCGGCAAGTTTATCGGCATCTATCCCGGCACGGGATATGGCATCGACTACACCATCGACTTCCCCGCGCCCATCGGATCGGCGCGGTTCCAGTGCGATCTGGACAGTGGCGACTACGCAAGGCTGATCGCCCCCGCGCGGACCTTCGGCTTCAAGGAGGACGAGCCGAAGCTGCGCGACATGGGGCTGATCCGCGGCGCGTCGCAGGAGTGCGTCATTATTCTGACCGCCGAGGGCGTGCAGAATGGCCCGCTGCGGTTTGCCGACGAGTTCGTGCGCCACAAAGTTCTCGACCTGATCGGCGACCTGGCACTGGCTGGCCGGCGCATTCAGGGTCGCGTGGTTGCCGAGCGCGCGGGCCACGCCATGCACACCGCTCTGGTGCAGCGCCTGATGCGCGATCGCTCTGCCTGGGAGCTGGCGCATGTCTATGATGAGGCTCCCCAGTCCGCGGAACCAGCCCCGGCAGATGCTGGCGCGGCGATTCTGCCTGAGACTCTTGCCGTCCATGCGTAGCGCACCAGTGCGGAGGAGAGCGTGAGACGGATCGCCGCCATTGCGCTGGGCTCGAACCTTGCATCTCAATGGGGCGACCGCGAGGCCAACCTGCGCGAGGCCATTGCGCGCGTGGCCAAGCTGGGAGAAGTGCGCGCGGTCTCGTCGTTCCATGACACCGCTCCGGTGGGCTTCATAGAGCAGCCGAACTTCCTGAACGGAACAATGCTGCTCGCAACCGAGCTGGAGCCGGTGGAGCTGATGCGAGCGCTGCTGGCAATCGAGCGCGCGATGGGGCGGGACCGGGCCGCTGTTTCCACTGACGCGGCGCAATCCGGCGCGGCCCCCATCAAAGGCCCGCGCATCATCGACCTCGACCTGCTGCTGATGGACGATGTGGTCCTCGCGTGCGCCCGCGGCATGGAAGATCAGACCGAGCTGACCCTGCCGCATCCTGCAATGGCGGAGCGGCTCTTCGTGCTGGAGCCGCTGGCCGAGATCGCGCCTGCGATGGTCGATCCACTATCCGGGCGCACGGTGGCGGAGCTGCTGGCACGGCTCATTCAGTAGTCTTTTCAGTGGCGATCAGTTGACCGGCGGGTGGTGGCCCCAGTCGAAGCGGCGGCCGAGGATTCCCTTGACGATGAGGTGGTCGGTGGCCGCAGTGGGGCCGACGCCGACGCCGATGTTGATCTCCCATTTGGGCGAGACGTTGAGATCGGTGACGGCGAAGAGTTGCTGCTGCTGGTTGTGCAGGGTGTAGGGTGACGTGAGGCGGCCATAGTCGGCGTAGTACTCGAAGCCCGCGTTGACGACCTTTGTGATGTCGTAGCCGATCTTTGCGCCGGGGGAGAAGTCGAGGCCAAGCGCCACGTCAGGCCCGTGCCAGGTGCGTTCCAGCGCGGGGTTGAAGGCGAGGTACCAGCGGCCGAGGGTTTTGTCGACGATGGGGCGAATCTCCCACGTCCAGGTGTCGGGCGAGTAGACGGCGCGCTGATAACCAATCTCAGTGGAGAGCGAGACGCCGACGGGCCAGTGCCAGGAGTCGGGGACACGGACGCGAGGACGGATGTGGTCGCCAACCCACTGCACGCCATGGCCGGCCTGTTCGCTGGTGAAGATGTAGAAGCCGACCTCAGACCATGCGTTGATGCCCTGGGTGAGCTCGATGGTCTCGTGCTCCTGGTGGTTGGTGGGGTAGACGCCGTCGATGAGGTTCTTCTGGCCCTCGGGGGTGAAGTTGGAGTGCAGCTCGACCATGAGGGTTTTGGGTGCGACGGTGTCTGAGCCGTAGACCTGGATCTCGTAGTTGCCCTGGGCGCGAGCGGGGAGGGTGAAGAGGATGACGATTGCGAGGAACAGCCCACACTTCAACCCACCCTTCGCAAGATGCGCAAAGGATGGGGCACTCGGCGCGACCTCGGTGGGTTGGCGATGCATAGGGATAAGATGATCGTCTGCGCACAGATTCTTCAGACACAGAAGAAATATTCTTCCGGCGCGAAGGATGATGTACGCGGGTTTTGACGGCGCTAGCGCAGGTCCGCCATGACTGCAGGGACTGGTGGGCCAGCGGGATTCATCTTCAGGCCCACAATCTTGAGCGAGAAGGCATAATCGCAGGGCTTGTCGGCGGGAAGTTTAATCTTGAGGCCTTCGGCGTCCTGGGTGAACTTCAATTTTTCTGTGCTTCCCAGCAGCGTCACGCTGGTGATCTTGCCCTCGGGAACCTGGCCATCCAAAGCTTTGCCGGTGGCGAGCGAGGTGATGACTGCTGTGTCGCCGGGCCAGGACTGCGCAATTGCGTAGAGGCTGTCTCCCTTGACAGTGAAGCGGTATTCCACGGGCTTCGGTCCCTGAGCTTCTACAGGTCTAGTCGGCGCGGTAGCAACTACGGCCGGTGCAGGAGTTGCCGGTGCGGCGGGCGGCGGTGGAATGGCTGGCGCGACACCTGCGGTGGGGCCCTGTTCCGCTGCGGCGGCGGCTGCTGCTCCGGGACGCCGCATCGCTCCACTGCGTGGGGGCAACGGCGTGAAGCCTTCGCCATCGACGACCCAGTTGTGCGTTCCGTAGACGGCCTCGCCATTGACGGCGAGCCACTTGCCAACCTCCTTGAGCGCGGTGCGTTGCTGCTCGTTGATGGCGCCCTGACCCATCGGAGACAGGTTCAGCAGAAGGCTGCCGTTCATGCTGAGGATGGTTGAGAGCTCGTTGATGACCGAACGTGCGCCACGGAAGGTCTCCACCGGGTTGGCGGCGGTGTAACCCCAGGTGCTGCCTTCGGTGTCCTCGGCGTCCCACACGCCTTTGAGGATCTGCGTGGGCCCGCGCGGGTTGAGCTTTTCAAAGTCCAGAACGCTGCCGGCAAGGTAGGCGGAGTCTTTGGTCTCGATTGTGACCTGCTTGTGCCACTGGAGCGCGCGGTTGTAGTAGTACGCGGCCACCTTCATCTTCAACGGATCAAGGGCCCGCGAGTTGACGCCATTGTCGAACCACATCACGTCTGGCTGATACTGGTCGATCAGTTCGATGTTCTTCTTCACCCAGTCTTCGAGGAACTCCTGCAGGCGCGCGTCGGAGTGATCGTGCCAATAGAAGTTGGCGTACTTGGGATCGTCCACATCGGTCTTGAGTCCGGGGGTTGGATTGACGAAGGTGTAGTGCTCCATGTTGTGGCTACAGATGCCGAACCGGAGGCCTGCCTTGCGCGTGGCCACAGCCATCTCGCCGACCAGGTCGCGGTGCGGTCCCATGTTGGCGGCGTTGAAGGGATTGGTTGCGCTGTTCCACAGCGAGAAGCCATCGTGATGCTCGACGGTGGGCATGAAGTACTTTGCGCCGGACTCCCTGACCAGCTCGGCCATGTCGTCGGCGTTGAAGTCCTTGGCGGTGAAGAGTGGGATGAAGTCTTTGTAGCCGAACTTGTCCTGTGGCCCGAAGTTCTGTGCGTGCCAGTCGGCAAAGGTGGTGTACATGTACTTCTCGTACCACTCGTTGTGGTAGGCGGCGACGGAGAAGAGGCCCCAGTGCATGGTGATGCCGAACTTGGCGTCGATGAACCACTGCGGCACGCTGTAGTTGGCGCGGATGGACTCCCACGTCGGCTGCACCGGGCCGGGTGCGACGGGCGTCTTGGCGGCGGCTGCCGCGGCAACGATCTCCGGCGTCACCTGCGGACCGGACTGCGCGACGGCAGGACGGGGAAGCAAGGTCAACAGAAAGAGGGTGAAAAACGTGACAAGCTTTGTCCTGGATAATCGCATGAATTTTTCTCCGGTTTGGCGTACGTGGTTCATTGGGCTCGAGGCGCCGCAGGAGCGGTGGGCGCAGGCTCATCCATTCTATTGGTGCGGAACGGCACGGCGGGAAGGCCCGCGGAGTTGTAAAGATTCGCGCCGTAGGGATAGTTGTCCCAGGCGTAGCGGACCTCCGTAGGCGCGGGCACATCAGGGCTGCGAACCACGACGGTATTGCCGTCGATGGTCGCCAGCGCGTCGATATACTTGCCGTCGGCCCCCGCAATCTGGAACCACTTGAGCGGTCCATCGTTCGATGCGGGAACCTCCGCGGTAGATGCCGGATTGGGTGGCGCGGAGACGTGCGCGTACAACCCGTCCGGATAATGCGTGGTCAGCCCATCGGCATGCGTGAAGCTGATGCGGATCTCGTCGCCCTCCACCTTCATCCCTGCGTACACAGGCCCGGAGAACTCCATCTTCTTCCCATAAACATTGGCCAGCGCAATGCGGCTCAGACGGTCGCACAGCGCCTCTTTGTTCTTCGGGTGCACGTTTGCGGAATCGCCGATGTCGACCGTCACCGCGAGGCCGGTATTTTTCACCGGCAGGATCTCCGCCTGCTGCTCGCGCACCCGCGGATTGTTGCTATTGTTCTTCAGCGCCGCCAATTGCACCGCGTAGAACGGGAAGTCGCCCTCGCCCCAGAGTTGGCGCCAGGTGGTGACCAGCGTCTCCATCACATGCCCGTACATCGGGATTCCCGGATTGCCCAGGATAGATTCGCCCTGATACCAGATTGCGCCGCGGATGGCGTAGGGGATGACCCCACTGATCATGCCGTTGTAGAGGACTGTGGGCTGGTGTTGGTCCTGCACCGGATCGCCTCCGCCTCCGCGCGCCCGCCGGGCAGCCGGTGCCGCACCTGGAGTACCCGGCGTGGCCGCCAGGCCCGACGCAGGAGGCGTAGCCGGAGCAGGCGATGCTGCCGGTGGTGCTGGAGGCGCCGCCGGCGCAGCCTTGAACGCCGCCTCCCGTGCATCGAACCCATCCAGCACTGGCTTCAGCTTCGGATCGGCCGCCAGCGCCTCGCGCGAAACCCACGCCTCCGCCGTGCTTGCGCCATACGCCGACAGAATCACGCCCACCGGAACCTTCAGCGCCTGATTCAAGTCCCGCGCAAACAAATAGCCAATCGCCGAAAAGTCCGCCACTGTCGACGGGCTGCATACCTTCCACTCGCCCTTCACATCCGTCTGCGGCGTCAGCGACTTCGTATCCGCCACGGTAAACATCCGCACCTGCGGATAGTTCGCCGCCGCAATCTCCTGCTTCTCGTCCAGCAGCCCGTATGGCCGGTGCCCGGTGTTCGACACGTTGAACACCATGTTCGACTGGCCCGACCCCAGCCATACCTCGCCCACCAATACGTCGTTGATGGTGATCGGCGCGCTGCCCTTGCCGCCCGCAATCGTCATGGTGAACGGCCCGCCAGACTTGAGCTTCGCCAACCGCACCGTCCACTTGCCATCGGCGCTGGTGGTTGCGGACCTGCTTTGGCCAAGGAACTTGACCGTGACCTTTTCGCCGGGGACTGCCGTGCCCCAGATAGGCACTTGCATGCCGTTTTGCAACACCATGTGGTCGCTGAACAAGGCGGCGGGGGCAATTGGGGCCACCTGCGGGCCGGACTGCGCGACGGCAAGACGGAGCATCGTTGCAAGCAGGAGTAGCGTGAAGAAAGCCGGACGCAGGGACGAGGGGATGGACATGGTTCTCTCCAAATGGAACTTAATTGCGCTTCAGACGCCAGGCGGCGAGGAAGCGGCGAAATGGGGGCCGCTGAAGAGACGGGCGGTACAAGTCTTTTGTCTCAGCTCGTGCGATCCTCGGTCTCATCTCGTCTCCGGTGGGACGGGGTAGGCGGGCGGCGCGCCGGGGAAGGTTATAACGAGGTGTTCGTAGACCACGCCGGGGTCGCGGGAGATAAGGCGGAGGGTGTGTTTGCCGGGGGTGAGCGTACCGAGCGGTATGGTTGCGATAACCGAGTTGCGCAGCACGTTCTCCGCCCAGCCGGAGTTTGCAGGGCCGTCGCCAGAGCTGGGGGATTTTTTCGCAGGGGTCTCGCTGGCGTCTAGTTCGATCGGTTTGGCTCCGTCGAGCGAGACCGCGTAGCGCAGCTTGTGATCGGAGTCGACCGGGAAGGTGGGCAGCATGTGCAGCGCAAGCGTCGCCGGGCCGTTGGTGGTGGTGGTGAAGTCGTAGTCGAGCCAGGGCGCAGCCTGCGGCCCGGAGGTCGCGGCACGGATGTCCGAATTCGCCAGCAGTCCTGGACTGCCATACACCACCGAGCCGCCCGAGATGCCAAAATCGCCAAGCACGTTCCAGTGTACGAAGGCGTGGCCCGACGCTTGCACGATAGCTCGGATGTCATCCGACTTGCGCGCAAAGTGCGCTGCGTTGATAGAGACGGTGCAGTGCTGTTCCGCGAAGCTCGCGGTACTTGCCGGCTTGGCGGTTGAATTGGCAGTGCCCTGACAAGCGGCATCGCCCGCGCCCCACGAGGCGGGCAGCGGGGTGTTTGCGTCTGCGGCAGTCGCCGTGCGCGGCATCTCGAAGACATGCCGCTCGCGCGGCGCATCGGACATCATGCCGTCCCACTTGCCATTCTCAAGCGAGTTGTACTTCACCGTAAGCGTCTGGATCGCGTCGTAAGCCGCATGAGCGCGCGCCCCATCCGCCGCCATTGCCGCGTCGGTATGGCTGTGTGCATCGAGATATGTCAGGTCCGTCGCGAGAAGCTTCTCGTTCATCGCAGCCGAGCCTTCGATGGGATAACCGACAAGCTCGAAAAAGGCAGACTGATATTCGGCCGGAAGGTTCTTGCCGAGTTCAATCGCATCGCCTCGCAATCGATCCCACTCCGCAAGGCGCGTGCTGTTCTGGCCATTATTGGCAGTGCCAGCCCCCCCCCACGCCATCGGGTTGAACTCTGTCCGCTTGATCGCGTCGTTATATCCGTTGAATCCCATGAACTCCGGCTTGCGAATGAAGTTGAGGGCATAGTATCGCGTCATGATTTCGGTGGCGATCGACGGTATGTGCCCGTCCGAAGATTCCTCCCACGTGACCGAGGCCATGGGATTCGGATTACCCGGAGCCGGCGGTAGCGCCGGCCCAACCCTCACCGAATAGGGTGACGAGGGTGGCGCAGCCGGGTTGTATCTCGGGAATTGCTCTTCGAACCACCGCGCCAACCACTCGCCCTGGCTCATCTTCGCCATCTTCGGCTCGTCGGCGGCGAGTTGCATAAAGTAGTCGATGTCGATCTCGGCGGGTTTCAGGTCGCCAACATTAAGAATCCAGTACTTGCGCGCGTTGTGGTCGTAGGCCTTGGTCAGTTCTTCCTGAATCAGCGCGGGCGGCGTGGTGCAGAGCCAGAGGTAGTCGTGCGGCGAGCCCCAGTAGCTGACGTGGTAGTACACGCCCGATCCGCCTGCGCGCTTCTGTTCCGCCGCGTTGGGCAGCTCGCGGATGTAGCCGTAGTTGTCGTCCGTCCAGCCCAGGGTTACGTCGTCCGGCACCTTCATACCAACGCGGTAGAGGTCGAGCGACTCCTTGTAGAGCCAGATGACCTGCGGGACCTTCGCATGGTCGGGATTCACGCGCGCCGCCAGCAGTTTGCGCTGCTCCGCCATTGCGTCTTCGACCAGTTTGGCCTTTACTTGTGGCGTCCCTGTGGCCTCCAGGCCGGAGTCGTGTACGCCACGCAGGCCGACGGTGTAGAAGTTCTCGTACTTGCCGTTCTCCACCAGTCGCTTCTCCCAGTAGGCGTTCATTGCCGCGCTGTTGGTCTGGTAGTTCCACGGGCCGTTGCCCTTGGGTGGAGCAGCCTCGTTCCACTCGCCGACGTTGTTCCTCAGCAGCGCCTCGGAGTGGGACGAGCCCATCACGATTCCCCACTTATCGGCCAGCCGCGCGTTCTCCGGTACGGCGTTGAAGGCCAGCGATCCGGGATGCATCGCGGGCCACAGCGAGTTTGCATGAAGCCGCAGCAGCAGCTCGAAGATACGGGCGTAGGTATTCGGCCCGATATTTCCCTTGCCGCCATCAACCGTCGGGTCCATATTTTTGGATGCCCACGGACGCAGGCCCCAGTCCTCGTCGTTCAAAAAAATACCGCGGTACTGCACGGAGGGTTCAGGCTGTACATGCACACCCGCGCGAATGGAGACGGCGGCGTGGTGCGCGATGGGAACGTCGGCCCACCACGTCCACGGCGAGACGCCCATCTGCCGCGAGAGCGTGAACAGCGCGTACGCCGCGCCGCGCCGGTCGCTGCCCGCGATCACCAACGCGCGGCGCACTCCCGGCATCGGCGTGGCAACCACCGCCGTTACCGCAGATTCCCACTTGCCCAGGATTGCTTCGCTGTCGATCTTGTGCGCGGCGGAGAGTTTATCGATCTCCGGCGAGTGGCCGAGAACGCCGACCAGGATCAGGTTCGCCGGCAGCGGCCCAGCGAGCGACGCAAGCAGGCTCGGCTTGATGCCGGTGACCTGCTCCACATCTGCCGCAAAAGCCTCAGCCGCGACGCGCACGGTCTCTGGATTCTGCGGCGCGACGTAGATCGCCGCCGCCCGTCCGTTGGAAACGATAGGGAAGCTTGCCGCGGAAGAAGAATCGAGATCGACCAGCGTTGATGACTGCGCGAGGCAGGCCGTCGTCGAGAGAAGCGCGCAGGCAACAAATGCTGCAAATTGGCGTACTGCAAATTGGCGTTGAATGAGCAAGGTTGGTGCCTCTCGCGTCACCCTCGCGGGGTGGCATTCGACCCTTGAACCATAGCGCAGCCGCAAAGCCCAGGGCAAGTTCGCCGAGCTCTGCGGCGTCCATCCGTCCACAATCCTGCATCTTATGCAGGATGACTGGGACCCGGCGAAGACACGCAGATTCGAGAGATGCTGGATCGCACCCGGCTGGGACCAGACTGACGGAGATTCGCAAGACGGAGGTTCAAGGCTTGGCAAAGATCTACTGGGTGGCTGCTTGTTCGATTCTGCCCCTGATGTTGGCATCACCGTTGAGCGGCGTCGGTGCGTCGACTGCCGTGCCGCAAGAGGCCGCATCGGCGCAGCAGATTGTGGCCACGATGCTGGCCAATGAGGCTGTGGCGGCGCAGCATAGAGGCCGTTACGCCTATCTCTCGATGGAGCGCTCCGACCGCACCGGAGGCCATCTGTGGACGGAAAAACTGGTCGAAACCTCCGTCGGTAAGGTCCGCATGTTGCTCGCCGAGGACGGCCAGCCGCTCAGCCCGGAGCGCATCGCCCAGGAGCGCGGACGGCTCGCCGGCATAGTCGTCGACCCGGCCGCCTTCCAGCGGAAGGAGCAGGCGCTCAAGGACGATGAGGCCCACGCCAGGACGATGCTCACGCTGCTGCCCAAGGCCTTCCTCTTCGGCGATGTGCACCAGCAGGGCGGCGATCTGCTCATCGACTTCCGCCCCAACCCGGAGTACGAGCCGCAATCGCTGGAAGAGCGCGTGCTGCACGGCATGTCCGGCTCCATGATGATCGATGCGAAGGCGATGCGCCTGCACCACATCGAAGGCCGCATGCCCACGGACGTCAGCATCGGCTTCGGCCTGCTCGCCACCATCCACGCCGGAAGCAGCTTCGCCACCTCGCGCGACCCGACCAGCAACTCCGCCACGCCCGAGTGGAAGACCACGCTGATCGACAGCGCCATCGACGGCAAAGCCATCCTCTTCAAAGCCATCGCCAGGAACGAGCACGCCGAACACAGCAACTTCATTCGCGTGCCAGACGACCTCAGCGTCGCCCAGGCCGTCGCGCTCGCAGAGCAGCCTTAGAACTCCGCGAACAGGCATACTGGATGGATGGCTCTCAGCTTTGAAGTTGGCGCGGCATCGCAAGCTGGTGGTCGGCGCGGCGCGCTGCACCTTCCCCATGGAACTGTGCAGACGCCGGTCTTTATGCCGGTCGGGACGGCGGCAACGGTGAAGGCTGTCCCGCAAGATACGCTGGAGCAGATCGGCGCCGACGGCGCGGGCGCGGAGATAATTCTCGCCAACACCTATCATCTTTATCTGCGCCCCGGCCACGAACTCATCCGGCGAATGGGCGGCGTGCATCGCTTCATGAGCTGGCCCCGGCCCATGCTGACTGACTCCGGCGGTTTTCAGGTCTTCAGCCTCTCCAAGCTGCGCAAAGTGACAGACGACGGCGTCGAGTTTCGCTCCCATCTCGACGGCAGCAAGCACTTCTTCTCGCCGGAGCACTCCATGGAGGTGCAGATCGCCCTCGGCGCGGACGTGATGATGGCCTTCGACGAGTGCGTCGAGACGCCCGCCACGTGGCAGCGCACCCGCGACTCCATGGGACTGACCCACGCCTGGGCCGCACGCTCGAAGTCCTACTTCGACGCGCATAAGAATGAAGTCCCCTGGGCGAGTCAGCAAGTCAACCGGGTGCCCCATCCATCGCAGTCGTATCGCGATGGGTGGGATTCGGATCGCCTCCCCGGCCGCACGCAGTCCCTCTTCGGAATCGTGCAGGGCGGCATGTACCCCGACCTGCGCCGCGAGTCGGCCGAGCGCCTCGTCGAGATGGACTTCGACGGATACGCCATCGGCGGCCTGGCCGTCGGCGAGCCGCCCGAGGTCACGCGCGAGATGATCGCGCGCACCCTCGAGATTCTGCCGCGCGACAAGCCGCGCTATGTGATGGGCGTCGGCTACCCCGACCAGATCGCCGAGTACGCGCGCATGGGCGTGGACATGATGGACTGCGTGCTGCCCACGCGCGCCGCCCGCCACGGCCTGCTCTTCCGCTCCCCCAAACCCGGCGAGGAGTCCTCAGAATCGGGGTGCCCCATTCACGCCGGCAGTATCGGCGTGAGTGGGATGACCGCCGATGCTCTACCCGCACCCGCCTCCCGCACCGCCATCCGCATGAACATCAAGCGCGTGGAGTACGCCGAGGACCAACGCCCCATCGACCCCTCCTGCTCATGTGCAGTCTGCCAGCGCTACACCCGCGCCTACCTCCGCCACCTCTTCATCTCTCGCGAGCCGCTGGGCGCGACTCTGAATTCAATCCACAACCTTGCCTTCTATCTCGACATCATGGAGCGCGTCCGCAAGGAAGTAGCGGGACATTAGCTACGCCGTTCGCACTCCGCGAGCGCGTCCTCGATCAGCTTTGCCGTCCGCGCAATCGGCAGCCCCATCACATTGAAGTAGTCTCCGTCGATCCGCGGAATCCAGCGCGCCGCGTAGCCCTGAATGCCGTAGGCCCCGGCTTTATCCAGCGGCTCATCCGTCGCGCAGTACGCGGCCAGCTCCGCTTCGGGAATCTCCGAAAATGTAACCTCGGTGGTTTCAACGCCGCTCACCGTACCCACGCGCGTTACCGCAGCCACGCCGGTCAACACCTGATGTGTCCGCCCGGAGAGCCTGCGCAGCATCCGCGCCGCGTCGGCAGCATCGGCGGGCTTGCCCAGAACCTCATCGTCAAGCACGACGCTGGTGTCCGCGCCGAGAACCACCAACACATCGGGTGCCCCACCCATCGCAGTCTCACCGCGATGGGTGGGATGACGCGCAAAGACCGCCTGCGCCTTCTCTACCGCCAGCCGCAGCACATACGCGACCGGCTCTTCCCTGACGCGTAGCGACTCATCCACATCGGCGGATTCCACGGTGAAGGTGTAGCCGGCCTGCGCCAGCAGCTCGCGCCGCCGCGGAGAAGCTGAAGCAAGAATCAGCATCTATGCAAGTCTCCCCCGCCGTGTCCTGTCTGATTGCAATGGATGAACTCGATCCGGCAATAAACTACTGCGCAGCCGCCGCCAGCTTGCGCCGTTCTGTTTCAAGGAAGGTATATCGAATCCGGTTGATGACGGCGATCGTCGAGAAGACGGCCAGCACCCACAGGCACGGGGCCATCACTCCCCAGTGGTTGAAGAGCGCGCCCAGGATGACGCAGACAATCCGCTCCGGCCGCTCCATGAAGCCCACCTTGCAGCTTCCAATCAGCGCCTCGGCGCGCGCCCGCGTGTAGCTCACCATCACGCATGCGGTCATCACAAACGCCACCAGCCCGACATAGAAGAGCCGGTTGCCGCGCGCGTAGTAGATCAGCAGGCCGAAGAAGATCGCCACATCCGAATAGCGGTCCATCACCGAATCGAAGAATGCGCCGAAGACCGATACCTGGTTGGTCTTGCGCGCCACCCGCCCATCCACCATGTCGAAGATGCCCGCGCCGCCGATGATCAGCCCCGCGTAGAAGAACATGCGGTCGGCGTTGTGCCCGCGCGCAAACCCGAAGAAGCACGCCGCAACAATGTTGATCACCAGTCCCAGAAAGGTCAGCACGTTGGGCGAGATCTTGGTCAGCGCCAGCCCGTTTACGATCTTCTGCAGCAGCCATCCGCTGCCCTTGCCAAATGCACTCGTCCAGGTCATTGAAGTCTCGTTATTGAAGTCCAGCCATCAACTTGCTGCCATTGTCTTGCCGCTCTCCGACTCAACCGGCCACGCCATCCGCGCCCGATATGTCCTTCTCCACCACATCGTGGATCGTCGTCAGCTTCAGCACCTCCAACTCGCGCTTGCCATTGGGCGTCACCACGGTGGCCACTTCGCCTACCTTCTTGCCCAGCAGCGCGCGCCCGATCGGCGATGTGGTCGAGATCAGCCCCTGGCTCACGTCGGACTCTTCGCTGGTCACCAGCTTGTAGCTGAGCTCCTCGTTCTTGCTGGAGTCGAAGACCACCACGGTTGCGCCAAAGCCCACCTTGTCGTGCGGAATGTTCACCAGATTAACCATCGCCAGCTCGCCCATGCGCTGCTTCAACTGGCCCAGGCGCGCGTTCACAAACACCTGGCGCTGCTTCGCCATGTGGTACTCGGCGTTCTCGCTCAGGTCGCCCAGCGCCACCGCGCGCTTGATCTCTGCTGGTAGCTCCGTGGTCAGCTCACGCTCCAGCACTTTAATCTCTTCCACCAGCCGCTTCATGATCTGTTCTGGCATTGGGGCCTTCCGGAATCTTCCTGCGCACGCACGCTCAGTCGCCTGCACTGGCAGCGCGTTCTGAATCAAACCTCCATTATACGTCTCCGGCCGCGCCAATCCATCCCGCGCCCGCTACTCGGTAGAGGGTCAGTTTGCATCCGCCTTGAAAGGGACGGGCTTCAGCCCGTCCGTAGGGCCGAACGATATTGGGGACTTTAGTCCCCGAGGGAATGCTCGTTTGCCAAACTGACCCACTACCCGTTACTCCTGCTCCTGGGCCGTCCGTGCAGCCTGGTTGGCACGCGCGTCCAGAAACGATTGCAGGATCAGCACCGCCGCCACCTGGTCGATGATCTGCCTGCGCTCGCGCCCCGCTGCGTGCCCGCCCGCGTCCAGATGCCGATGCGCCTCGGTGGTAGTCAGCCGCTCGTCCCACAGATGCACAGTCAGGCCGAACTGGGCGCGCAGCTCTTCGGCGAACTCTTGCGCCTTGGCCGCCTGCGGACTCTGGTCGCCGGACATATACAGTGGATTGCCCACCACAGCCTCCGCGACCTCGTGCTTGCGCAGCACGCGCGCGATGGACTTCATCTCCGCGTGGTGACCCCCCTTCCCGCCAGTGCGGTGCAGCGTGAAGAGCGGCTGCGCGGTGTAGCCCAGCGGGTCAGAAACCGCCACGCCGATCCTCCGGTCGCCCACATCGAACCCCACCACGCGCCGCACCAGTTCGCCAGCTGGCGTCTCGGCTAGTTCGGGCTCTGTGGGGTTCGCGTCGCGCTCCGCATCCATCTGCCGAGTGTAGAGCAAGCGGAGGGAAAATTCCTGAAACCAGAGCAGTTTCACTTTTGATGTAGAGGGAAATGAATTGTCATTCTGAGCGGAGCGAAGAATCCCCGCATTTTGTTCGCAGCGCGAAACTCTACACCATTGGTGAAAACGCTCTATGTCTGTGCCGCCTCGATGGCCAGCGCGACGCGCAGCATGGTCTCCTCGTCGAAGTGGCGGCCCATGATCTGCACGCCGATGGGCAGGCCGCTCGCCGTCTCGCCGCACGGCACGCTCATGGCGCAGATGCCCGCCAGGCTGGCCGCCACCGAGTAGATGTCTTCCAGGTACATCTGCAGCGGGTCGGCGGTCTTCTCGCCCAGCTTCCACGGCGGGGTCGGAGTGATGGGCGCGACGATGGCGTCCACCTCGGCGAATGCTGCCAGAAAGTCGCGCGTCAGCAGCGTCCGCACCTGCTGCGCCTTGCGGTAGTACGCGTCGTAGTATCCGGCCGAGAGCACGTAGGTCCCCAGCAGAATTCTGCGCTTCACCTCCGCGCCGAAGCCCTGGTCGCGCGTCTCGCGGAACATCTCCGAAAGGGTGTGGGCGCTCTCCGCCCTCAGGCCAAAGCGCACGCCATCGAAACGCGACAGATTCGCCGAGGCCTCCGCCGTCGCAATCACGTAGTAGGTGGGAATCGCGTACTTGGTATGCGGCAGCGCAATCGTCTTCACCTCGCAGCCCGCGGCTCTCAGCCCGTCCAGCGTGCGCTCAATGGCCGTGCGAATCTCCGCGTCCAGCCCTTCGCCGAAGTACTCTGCCGGGACGCCGATGCGCAGCCCCTTCACCGGCTTCTCCAGAGCGCCCACATAATCTCCCACGGGCCGGTCCGAACTGGTCGCATCCTTCACATCCTGCCCGGCGAGAACGCCCAGCATCGTGGCCGCGTCGCGCACGTTGGTTGCAAACGGCCCCACGCGGTCCAGCGACGAGGCAAACGCAATCAGCCCGTAGCGCGAGACGCGCCCATATGTCGGCAGCACACCGACCACTCGGCAGAACGCCGCCGGCTGACGGATCGATCCGCCGGTGTCCGAACCCAGCGACGCCACCACGAAGCCCGCCGCAACCGCCGCGGCCGATCCGCCGCTCGATCCACCCGGCACGCGGTCCAGCGCGCGCGGATTGTGCACCGGCCCGTAGGCCGAGTTCTCGTTGGACGAGCCCATGGCGAACTCATCGCAGTTCAGCTTGCCCAGCAGCACTGCGCCCGCCGCCTCCAGCCGAGTCACCGCCGTCGCATCGTATGGCGGCATGTAGCCTTTCAGGATCAGCGAGCCAGCGGTCGTAGGCGATCCCTTCATCGTCAGCACGTCCTTGATTCCCACGGGAACGCCAGCCAGCGGCCCCAGCGCGTCGCCCGACGCTGCCATCGCGTCAATCTTCGCGGCCTGCGCCAGCGCTCGCTCGCGGCTCCGCGCCAGAAAGCTGTTGATCCCTCTTCCGCTCGGCCCGTCCTCGGCCGCGATCCTCGCATAGTGCTTCTCGGCAATCGCTGTCGCCGTCGCCTCTCCACTCGCAATCGCCGCTCGCACTTCTTGAATCGTCGCGCTTCCCAATTCAATCTCCCGTAGCTAACCCGCTAACTCGCTGCTTTATCTCTCAATCACCTTGGGGACCTTGAAGAATCTCCCATCGCTCTCCGGTGCCGCATCCATCACCGCCGCGCGGTCCAGCGACGCACGCTCGGCATCCGCGCGCAATTGTGCGCCGGTCGACTCAATCTCTGCGCCCAGCATCTCCCCAACCTGTGCCATCGCCGGAACGCCGGTAGTGTCCAGCTCATTCAACTGCGCGATGTGGCCCAGGATCGCGTTCAGGTCGTGCTGCATGCGCGGCACCTCATCAGCGGTCAGGTCCAGATTCGACAACTCCGCGACCCGCAGCACCTCGTCCAGACTTACGCCCGCAACCTCAGCCATCCGTCCCATCCTTTGCTTGTCATTCCGCAGCGCCAATTGTTGTCATCCCGTAGCGCAGCGGAGGAATCTGCTTTTGTCTTTACCGCCGTCGCTCAATTTTTCTTCAATTCAAAGTGTATCGCGGCCACCGGAACGCCACTGATGCGCGCCATCTCGTGCTCCAGCACGCCGCCCAGCGAGATCATCTGCCGCATCCACATCAAATCGGCGACCTCGACCCGCACCACGCCCGCCGCGTACCCAACCACCGCGCCGTGCTCAGCCATCGCGCGTCCGCAGGCCACCGCCCACGCCGCCGCCAGCCGGTCTTCGTCGCGCATTCCGCCCAGGCTCGACCTCAGGCTGCCGCGTAATAACTCTCTCATCGCTTCCATGCTGCCCGCCCTGGCGCGCCCCGCGCGCTTACTTTTTCTTCACCGGAAACCGATAGACCACTCCGCCGGAGATGGCGAAGAACTCGCGTGTCCCCGAGCCGAATTCATCCAGAATCAGGTCCGGCGAGAGCCGGATCGCCCAGTTCTTCGACCGGTTCATGTCGATGCTGCCTCCCAGCGCGAAGATCGGTGCGGTGTGGTTGCTGTAGAGTCCGACAAGACGCGCGTTCGTCGTGGCATCGTACACATCGCCGGGGCCAGCTCCCGCGGTTCCTGCATCGAAGACGCCATACGACGGCCCGGCATACGCATGCAGGTCGAGCGCCGCGTGCTGGTTCTGCATCCAGCGATACTGTGCGCCGAAGAGCACCATGTTCATGTACGCCAGCGGGCGGTGAATGCCATAGGTCCCTGCGTTCGGCAACACTGGCGTCGTGCCCGCCTCGCCGCGATACTCCGCCGCCGCGCCCCACTTTGGCGTCACCCAGTAGGTGCCTTCCAGCTCGCCGCCGCCGAAGTCCATGCGCCGGGTCAGCTCCTGGCCAGCCATGAAGTTCATGAAGTTCAGCCCGCCGTACACCTCATATTTATTGTCGTAGGTGACGGGCGCGGCCGGCCCCAGCTTGGTCTGCGCCTGCGCGCAGATACTTGTCAGCAGCCCAGCCAGCACCGCTGCCATCGCAATCTTCTTCGTCATCATCCTGAGCATTGATCTCCAATTCGGGGCCCCCGGCGAGCGTTCTTGCTCGCTGGGGTGAAAATCTGGCCCCCGGCGAGCGTTCTTGCTCACTGGGGCGGAAATCGCGTGCGGCCCGATCGCGCGCATTCGCACACGACGTCCATCACGCACTCGCGCGAACGCAACCTCCAGACGCCTCGTCCAGAGATCCGCCTCGCAACGCTTCCTTATCCAAGATATAACGTCCGGGCACATCCGGTCTGGCGGAGACCGTCCGGGTGGCTTGAATCAGTGGTTGCTACGGCCCCTGTTGCAGGGACAAGGAGGCGAAGCCCTCGGTGCCCGTTGCCACCGCGATATTCGTCACCTCGCCCACGCCCGCAAGCTGCATCGGGACCACACTCACCAGCCCATTCGCGTCCGAGACTGCTGCCGTGACCGAGCTGGCCAGCACCGCCGCCGCCGGACATCTTCCGCGCGCAGGGCACGGCACGGCAGCCGCATTCACCGTCTGATGCACCGCGACGGGCGCTCCAGCCACCGGATCGCCGCTCACGTCCGTCACCATCACCACCACCGGCGCGAAGGTCCCCGCAACGGCCACCGACTGGCCCGTGCCGCTGTCCACCAATAGCCGCCACGCCGACGCGCTCACTCCCTGCGCCGTAAAGCTTACGCAGACGTTCGTCCACGCGCAGGCCTGCCCCGTCGCCAGCGCGCCTGCCGCGAGCGGCCCCGTAACCGCCGCAATCTGCGCCAGTCCCGTCGCGCTCGTCACGCTCACGCCCGGCGAGACCGTCATCCCACCCGAGGCCGTCCACGTCACGGTCGCGCCCGCTGCCGCCGCGCCATTCTGCACCACGGTAGCCTGCGGGGTCCATGCCACGGTCGCGCCCGCCGCGATAAATTCTTCCGGCTGCACCATCGTCACGCTGCGCGCAACCGCATTGAAGCTTGCCGTCTGGGCCGCGCCCACCGCTGCTGCCTGCACGGTCACCGCTCCGTAGGCCGCTGGCATCACTACAGTCGAAGCCAGCCCAGTCGCGTCCGTCCGCAGTATGCACGGAAGCACAGAGCATGAGCCGAACTGCGTCGCCGCGCCACTCGCAGAAAATGTGACAGGAACTCCCGCCACCGGCGTCACGCCATCGCCCAGCAACACGCGCACGGCGAACGGCACAGCCGCCGCCGTTCCCACCGCCACCGTGCCCGACGGCGCGGAGACCACCGTCATCTCATCCGGCGCGACACTGGCGCTGTAGGTCAGCGCGCTCGTCATCACGCTGCTCCCTCCGGTCGAAAGATCCACCACCGCAACGTCGACCGGCCCTGTAGGATTCGACGCGAACGCACTCTCCGGCGGGGCCACCGCTACGATCGTGGATGCCGTCCAACTCGCTACCGTCGCCACCACGCCGTTCACCGTCACCTCATTGCCCGCGCGAAATCCCATCCCGCTGATTGTGATCTGCCCGCCATTGACGCTTGTGACAGCCGGCTGAATCGTGTCTGCATACAGCACCCGCGCCTGGTAGGCGAAGTCCGGTCGCCCGTCGCCGCGCGCATCCGCAATGACAAACCGCAATCTCTCCGCCTGCGTCGTCGCCACGTCGGCTGCCGTCATTCCCAGCGTGACCGTGTTGAATGCCGATGGAGTCGCCGCCACCGTGGGCAGCGTTCCCGTCGGATCGGTCGCCGCCCACACCCCGATCAGCGGCATCGCCTTCTGCGTTGTTGCCAGCCCGCTCTCGTCGAGCGCCGTCACCTCCAGCGTCGCCGTCCGCCCCGCCCGCGCGGCGAAGCTCGACCACGCCGTATGACCATGCGCGCACAGAACTCCAGTCCACCATCCGCCCGTGGAAACCGCCAGCGGTGACGACTCCTCGCCATCGCCGCTGGTGTTGCAGTTGCTTGCCGCACCGTTCGGCGGAAAGTTGTACTGCAACCAGTACCCAGGGTACATATACGGTAAAGCCGGGTTCTGGTTGAGAAGTTCACTCATCGGTGCGCCAGAAGGCTCCACGTTTCCGCTCACATAGGGCCCCACCGAGTACGCCCCGATATACAAAGGATTGATCGCCTCCGTTGTAAGCACAACGAACATCCCGCCGTTTGGCGCGCCCATCGGATCAATGTCCGGAATCCACGAAAACTTGTAGTACCCCTCCAATTGCAGGTTGCTTGATCCCATGCTTGCGGCAATCCCGCTCACCCCCCCCGTCACCGGGTTCCCGGCATTCCTCTCAAACTCCGACCCGGTCACGGCGGAGACGTCGGCCCAGGCCTCTGGAATGCCCCAACCGCCCTGCTGCCGCTGCAACACAACATTCACCCCTTGCATCCCCTGGCCGGTGGGAAAGGTCAGTGCCCCGCTGATGATGCTGGCCTGCGTGTAACTCCACGTCTTCCCCGGAGCGGGCGGAGGGGCCGTCGGATTGTATAGAATCACATACGGATAAAGCCCCGAGATCGACGCCACATCGTCGTCGCGCAGCGTAAAAGGCTGCTGCATGCACTGGTAGGTGTACGTCCCGCACACAATGTCGATGGGATGCATCACCGGCCAGTGCATCTCCTGGTTGGCGGTCGGCGTCGGAGTCCGCGTAAAGACGTTGTCGTTGGTCTGCGACCAGCCCAGCCCCAGCACCCGCCCGAATGCCCGCTGCAACTGGTACTGCATCTGCAACTGCTGCTCCGGCGCGCTTCCCGTGCAGCGTCCGTTCAACACCAGGATGGCGTGCTGGATCAGCCCCGCCGGAGTGATCGAGTCCACGCTCTCCGTCACCGCGTTCTGACGGCACTCCGCCGGGCTGCTCGCTCCTCCGCCCAGCAGCATGTCGGTCACAGAGCCGTCGCTGTCGTAGATCACCGCAATCTGGATCGCCGCATAGTTCGCGCTCTCGACGTCCGCCGGAAACACAGGCCCATTGCTGCTCAGATATGCGTTCGCACCGCTCACATGCTCCGCCAGCGCGCCTCCATACGCAACCGTCATCGCCGCGGTCGGCACGTTCCACACTCCGGCAGCCGTGGCCACCAGAGCATTCGCAGCCGCGTTGTTCACCGTTGCGCTCAGGTCGCCGGGATCGGTGAAGTAGTGCGGCTGGCTTGTGTACCACACCACCGGATTGCCGCTGGCCGCTGTGAAGTATGGGGGCCCGGTCACCCAGCGCGGCCCACTCGCCTGCGCCACGCCCGCCATCAGCAACAGCACCGCCGACATCAGCAGCCTGCGCACAATCGGCAGCCACGCTTCAATCAGATGGCGCGCGGCCAGCGTCCAGCGCTCGCGTTTCTGTTCGAACTTTCCCTCAGCGCGTGGCATCGTCGGTCTTCTCCCAACCGCGTAGCATCGCCAGCACCGTTGTGTACGCCGTGCCCTGCAAGGCAGTGGCTGGCGTCGCGCCGTTGGCCGCAGCCCCAGCGCTCCCGCCATTGGCGCTCTGCATGATGCTGGCAGACTCCGCCGCGTCCTCTTGCACCGGGACAGACAGCGCGGTTGCATGCACCACCGGCGAAATCCTGTACTGCAGCGGCTGCGCCACTCGCGTCGCAACCCAGCGCAGGTCCACCACACGGCCATCTGCCGGAGCGCCCGTTCCCGCCGAACCTGTCTCTGCCTCTCCCGTCGCCTGCGCCCGTCCCGTGCCGCGTATAGGAATCGCTCCATCCATCCCGCCCACCGGAGAACTCAGCCCCGCCGCGCCCGGCGAATGCAGCAGCATCAGGTATCGCTGGCCCACGCGAAACGGCTCATCGCCGGCCGGCCACAGCCCCGCCCACTCGCGCAGCGTGTACGCGCTCCCGCTCACTCCGCGCACCGCATCCTCCACCGCGAACTCAATCTCCACCACGCCCGTCGCGCCGTTCAATCCCTCTATCCGGCGCACCGCGATCACCTGCCCGGTAAAGATCACGCCCGCCAGCCGCGACATCGCACGCAGTGCATCGTTTGTGGTTTGCGGAAGAGCGGTCTGCGGCGGCTCCTGCGCCACCCCGCACTCCGTCACCAGGATTACGAAGACCAATGCAACAGCGCACCCAGCCCGCACTCCCCATCGCCATGCCATACTGCACCTCCGTTGTTTCCCTGTCCTTCGTCAGGGGTTGCCGGAGGCTGCGTCTTTGTTGTGTTCCCACACATCTCTGTAGCGGATTCGGGCAACAAATCCAGCCCACTAAACGCAGGTAATATGCCCGAAGTACCGCGCGCAGCTCTGCCGCCAGCGCGCGCCGCCACTCTTCTCACCTGGTCAATTCATTGCTTGTAGAAAAAAAACTACTTCTTCACCGTCACCGTCACCTTCGCCGTCGGCGCAATCTTCATCGCATCGCCCGTCACTGGCGTCACCACTACGTCGTCCATCGCCACCGTCGCATAGGCGATCGACATTCCCGTTTTCGACGCAATATGCACGTTCTTCATCGTCAGCCCCAGCACCGGAGACTCCGGCAGCCCCACAATCGTCCCCGCCGTGCCGCTTCCCGTCGCCGTCATATTCTCGATCAAGATATCGTGAAAGAACGGTGTCAGCCGCCCCACCGGCTCAGCCGGTACCGCGCCCTCCGGCGCCGCATGTGGGTAGTACTCCGTAATCAGGATCGCCGTCTTCACGTCCTCCATCGTGATGTCCTTGTAAGAAATGTTCGACACATCGTTACCCCGGTCGCGGTTTGCCTTGATGCGAATCCCCTGGTCCGAGCCCTTGAAGTGGATGCGCTCCGCGTGGATGTTCTGCGCGCCGCCCGCAATCTCGCTGCCGATCGACAGCCCATGCCCGTGGTCGAAGGTGCAGTCCGTGATGGTGATGTTCTTGCTCGGAGCGTCCGGCCCCGGCGAGTTGATCTCGCCGCTCTTGATCGCAATGTGGTCGTCGCCCGTGTCGGCATACACATGGTCGATCACGATGTTGCTGGAGCTGAACGGATCGATCGCATCGGTATTGGGAGAGGGATAGGGCGCAAGCACCCTGATGTTGCGGATCACAATGTCGTCCGAGTAGTACGGCACAATCTGCCAACTCGGCGAGTTCTGCACGGTCACGCCTTCCATGCGAACATGCTGGCAGTAGTTGAAGACCACCAGCCGCGGCCGGAACACAACCTTGCCTACAATGCCTGCGCCCGGGGTCGCGCGCGCCTCGGCCCACCAGCTTGCGCCGTTGCCGTCAATCACGCCGCCGCCCGTGATGGCGATGTTCTTGGCGTGGTCCGCGCTCACCAGCGACTGGCGTCCTGGCGCGCGGAAGACCTCGATCTGCGGATAATCGTCGTGGTCGGCAGAGCCCAGCAGCACAGCGCCCTTCTCAATCTCCAGCGTGATATTGCTCTTCAACACCACCGGCCCGCTCAGAAACGTCCCGCCGCTCAGCCGTACTGTCCCGCCGCCCGCGCTCGCGCAAGCATCCACCGCCGCCTGGATCGCCTTGGTGTCCTTGGTCACCCCGTCCGCCTTTGCACCATACACCCGCGCATCGCAGAGCTTCGCGGTTGCAACGCCAACACCCGCCGCAGACGCGCTCTGCGCCATCATCCCCACGCCCATCGCCGCCAACAACCCCACTCCAACCGCAATCCGCATCGCATCTCCTCGCGCCAGAACCGCGCTCCAGAATGGTACCGCAATCTCCCAAACCCTGAACCGCAACCCCTGTTCCCTGGCCCTTGCCTGTTCTCGTCCGCACCCCCCACCCCCTCCCTCATCCCGACCGGAGGCGAACCACCCCCAACAACCGTCATCCCGACCGAAGGCGGCGTACTTTGCCGCCGCAGTGGAGGCCCCCCCGCATTTCGCCGTTGCCCTTGCCGTTGTCAGTTCTCCGCCTTTGCCTGTTCTCTGTTTGTCATTCCGCAGCGCAGCGGAGAGTCTCTCTTGGCTGGTTGGAGGGTTCTTGTCACTGGCCCATGCTTGCCATGCCGCGCATGATGCTGAGCACGGCGGGGCCGAGCAGGACAATGAACATGCTGGGAAAGATGAACAGGACCAGCGGGAAGATGATCTTAATCGTGGTCTTTGCCGCCTTCTCTTCGGCCAGTTGCCGGCGCTTCACACGGATGCTGTCGGCGAAGCCGCTCAGGGCACGGGCGATGGGCGTCCCGAAGCGCTCAGTCTGCACCAGCATTCCCGCGAAGGAGTCGATGTCCGGCAGTTGGCTGCGCACGGCCATGTCGGTCCAGGCCTGGATGCGTGGTTTTCCGGCGCGCTGCTCGCGATTGATCTGCAGCAGCTCTTCGGTGATCTGGGGATGGCTGATGCCCAGCTCCTGGCCGACGCGCAGCAGCGCCTGGTCGATGCCGAGGCCGGCGTCGACGCAGATCACCAGCAGGTCGACGGCATCGGGAATGCTTTTGCGGATCTTTTCGCGGCGGCGCTTCACCAGCCGGGTCAGCGTGATGTTGGGCGCGATGAAGGCGGCGGCGGGAAGCGCAATCATCCAGAACGAGCGGTTGTACGGGATGAAAGAGCCCGCAATCAGCGCAAGCAGGGGGCAGAAGATGCGTGCGGCGGTGTAGATATCGGCGGGCAGCGTGCCCTTGTATCCGGCGTTGGCAAGGCGCTCGGGCATGTCGACGTCCGCGATCAGGCCGAGGCGCGCACGCACCCAGTGGACCACCACCATGAATCGTCGGCCGGCGTTGCTGCCCATCGTAACGCTTCGCCGAAAGTGTCTGTCGTTGTATGTGACCTCACGGATGCGCTGCAGGGCTGCGCGCGGTGTGCGGGTGACGAAGAAAAAGACAGGGAGTGCAAGGGCGAAAAAAATGGATGCGCCGAAGGTGAGCTTGAAGAGAGCAGTCATAGTGGACAGTCAAACCTGGACATCGACAATCTTGCGAATGACGAGACCGCCGAGAACAATCAGGGCCCCGCCTGTATAAAGCAGCTTCTGCCCGGTGGGATCGTGGAAGAGAATGGCCGAGTAGCCGGGGTTGATGAGGTTAATCAGCACCAGCATGATGACCGGGAGCAGACCGAGAATCCATCCGGTCAGACGCCCCTGCGCGGTGTGGGTTCGCACCTCCCCTTCGATGCGTACGCGTTCGCGGATGACGTGCGCGGTGCGGTCGAGGATCTCGGTCAGGTCGCCTCCCGTCTCCTTCTGGACGAGAATGGCGGTGATGAGGAAATGCAGGTCTTGCGATGGGACGCGGCTACCCATCTGCAACAGGGCATCGCGAAAGTGCACACCCAGCCTCTGCTGCTTGAAGACCTGTAGGAACTCGGAGGAGAGCGGCTCGAGCGATTGCTCCGCGATCATCTCGATGGAAGCATTCATCGAGTGGCCGGTGCGCAGCGAGCGCGCCATCAGATCAATGGCGTCGGGCAGAGCGGCGTTGAACGCCTTGAGACGCCGGTTGCGTTTGCGCCGCAGCAGAAAATATGGGATGCAGGCGCCGGCGGCGCATGCGGCGCCGGCAAGCAGAACCGTGTGCAGAAAGAGGAAGCTGAGCAGGCCGCAGCCCACAGCGGCGCCCGCGCAGGCCAGAACAATGCCGCCTACGCTCATGCTGCTGTCGGCGTGAATAAGCAGCACCTGGAGCTTCTTCGCGAATTGGTAGCGCTGCAGGAAAACGCCAAGGCGGATAACGTAATTCCGTTCCTCGTCTGCCCCCAAATATACCCCATTCGCGCCGGTCTTCAGGGACTGGATGGAACGCTGGATGATCGCCAGGCGCACTAGGACGGCTTTGCTCGATGCCGTTGTGCGCGTGCCCAGCATGAGGATGCTGTAGCTGAGCAGCAGCGCAAGCAGAAACGTGATTGTCAGCCGGCTCATCGTGTGCGCTCCCTAGTTGTCTTTCGTCGATACTTCGCCGGAGATATTGCTCGCCGCGGAGGTCGCCACTTGCACCACGTCCTCATCCGCGCAGACGCAGAAGACGGCCTGAGAGGAATGCTCCGAAAGGTATGTATTGCTGGTCATGGGTAGTCCGTTCGCACCTGGGACGCAGGCTGGGTAGACTTCGATTGCACTTGTGGTTTCGATTGCGACTGCACTGGGGGTTTCGATTGCGTTAGCGCTAGGGGTTTCGATTGCGGCTGCACTTGTGGTTTCGATTGCGTTAGCGCTAGGGGTTTCGATTGCGACTGCGCTGTGGGTTTCGATTGCGGTTGCACTGTGGGTTTCGATTGCGGTTGCACTGGGGAATGCGACTGCGCTGGGAGCTGCGATTGCGGCGCTGGCGCCCAGACGCCGGCTTTGGGCAGGTTATGTGCCCGTCCGTCGAAGGCGCCGGAGTCGAGATTGGGCACCGGCATCTTCGGCTGGTCTGGCTGCGTCAGCGGCGACGTGGTTAAAGGGTCGACCACCGTCGCGGTGACGATGATGACCAGCTCCACCACAGAATGGCTGAAGTTCTTCGAGCGGAAGAGTTGGCCCAGAATCGGGATCTCCGCAATCCCAGGCATCTTGCTCATAATCTCGGTGGTGCGGTGGTCCAGCAGGCCGGAGACGACGAAGCTCTGGCCATTCTGGATCTCCACCTGGGTCTCGGCACGGCGCGTGGAGAGGGCAGGAATGGTAAAGCCGGAGATGGTGACAGCGTTGCTGTAGTCCAGTGTGCTGACCTCGGGCGAGAGCTTGATGCGGATGGAGCCGTCGGCATTGACCGTTGGGGTGAATTCGACCTTGACGCCGAAGGGACGAAACTGGATGGAGATCGCTGTCGAGTTCCCGGTACCGCCCTGAACGACGGGAAACGGAAATTCGCCGCCGGAGAGAAAGCTCGCAGGCAGACCACTGAGAGTGGTCAGTGTCGGCTCGGCCAGGACCTGAAGGATCTGCTTCTGCTCCAGGTCCTGCATGGTGACCCCGACGTTCAGTTTGGAGTTGTACATAAAAATGTTGAGCGGATCGCTAACCGCCAGCGACGAACCGCTGCCGGTGGCAGTGCTGCTGAACTGCTGGGTTGATGCCGAAGCCATGGTGTTTCCGACTCCCGGAGAAAAGATATTCACGCCGACCTGATTGAGGCGGGTGCGATCGACCTCCACAATACGCAGTTTCAGTTGCACCTGCTTACCATGCACGGGTACCACAACCAGCGAGTTGACAACGTCCTTCGCATACAACGAAGCCATCTTGAGTGCAGCGTCGCTGGCAGCGTCGCTGGCAACCGATCCGGTAAGAAAAATCTTGCCTTCGCCTGTCTCGACGTGGATGGATGAGCCGGGAAATGCCGCATCGAACGAACCGCGCAGAGCATCTGGATCCAGGTCCGCGGAGACGGTGTACAAGCGGTGGCTGCCTGCCTCGTCCCACAACACCATACTGCTGACTCCCGCGGCCTTCGCCGTAAGAACTATCTCGGCAGTACCGGAGCAATAGCTCGCCAGCACGGCCGGATTGCCAATGTATACGCGGCGCAATGGCACGGCCGAGGTCAGCACCGCCGAGTGGCCCACGGTCAGATGAAGCACGTCGTTGGCGGTCGCGGAGTGAATGATAGGCGGCGCAAATGCGGCATTCTGCGTCTGAACAAATGGCTTGACCGGAAGAGCGCGGCTCTGCGCGGCGGCCCTATCGATTGCACCCACGCCGAGCAGCACAAAGAACGCAAGCGCGACTCGGCCCGGGCTGGTTCGCGCAGGATGGACTGGGTTCGGCTTGACTGGTTCCAGCTTGGACGGATGTGAGGCGCGCAGGCTCATGGTCTGGCTCCTCCATCCGGCGTTGCCGCGGATCGCGCGTCGCTGAACTCGCCAAGGATGGTTTCGATCCTCTGGTGTAGCGTAGCTGCCGGTTTTGCCGCGGCAGCCGAGTGGGTGGCGGTATGCGCCACTGCGGGCACCGGACCTGAGAGTTGCGAGAGCAGCATCGGGGCGTCTCCGCTTTGGCTGCTGTCCGCTTCGTTGCGCAGGACAAAGTGGATCGTGCCCTGGGTGCTTGCCAGAACGGCGCGCTCTGCCTGCACCGGAGTCAGCAACAGCGTGACCACTGTAACGTCCGCTGCCTTGCCCGTGGGGTCGGGTTCCAGTTGTTGTCCGGCGGCCAGGACAACAGCGTTCTGTAGAACGGTCGCCGTAACAGGCTCTGGCGTGCGGTCCGAGTGGTAGGTAACCAGTACGTCGAGATGAGAGCCGGGAACCAGAAATCCGGCGACGCCGACCACCTCGTCGGAACGCAACGCGATGGCGCGCATGCCGTCCGGGATCTTGCTCGCAAGCCCGGTGCCGGCCCCTGCGGCAGACAGGTCGCGGTCGAGGATGGGCTGGCCTTTGGCCAGCGGAAAGAGGACCTCGCGGCCAATCACTTCGGCGGGCTGCGAAAACGCGCCGTCCAGGGGATCGTTGCCCGGCCATGCGACAAGCTCGATGTCTTTGGACTTCAGAATTTCGCCCGCACGCAGCGCGCGCGACGGCGTCGCGTACCTGGCGTCCGGAAGTTTCTGCACTGTCGGCGCCGGCGGCACGGTCATTTTACTGGAGACAAGCCAGGTACACAGGACGGAGACAACGAGAGCCAGAACAAGGGAGATGAGGATGCGCTTTGAGTTCATGGGCGTGCCTCCCACGCCAGGGTGCAGCGTGTGAATAGACATCCGGCCGCAATGGGCAGCGCGAAGGGCAGGCGAAGGGTGCGCAGGTTGCTCAGGGTCAGATCATGGTGCGGCTTCAGACCATGCCGGTCGTGGTGATCGAGCAGTTCGGCTACGTTGCGCAGCGTCTCGCGCAGCCGCCGGTTATGGATCCCGATGGCCAGCGCAAACACCCCGCCCGCAATGGCGGTTGAGATCACCACCAGATGCAGCGCGGGCAGCATGAGGCCGGCGGCCATCGCCGGGCCGATAACCCAGTTTGGGATCGTGCACTCGCGGACGTCAGTGTCCGCGCCGATGCACGCGCACAGCAGAGAACCTCCGATAAACATCAATTGCTGCTCAAGAACATCCATGAAGAACACCAGTACATGTCCTGCGTAACCAGGTCGCGACGCGGCAAATGGGATAACAGATGAGCCCGACCAGGATTGGTGCCGGACGACCTGACGTATCTGATTGCACTGATTACGCTTATGCGCAATTATCCGCGCTAGATTCAAGCCTATGTTGGCTCCCGGGCCAAGTCAATGCGTCGTCCATGGGTCGACCATGCAACTTAAGTGCCATTATTTGGATTGGCGCAAGCCATAAATTATGCCTCGTCAATACTCCATCCGAGCATCCGTGGGGATGAAATCGTCGGTAGTCGATTTTGTAGCTGTCAAAGCACCCAAAAGCCACAAAGATCAACAGGGATCAGCTCGTACACGGTAAACATCTCAATCGAAATCGCTTATTCTCACTCGATTTCAGCAGAATTCAATAAGCGGTCTGACCTGCTTTGGGAGCAGAGGGTCATCAGTTCGAATCTGACCGCCCCGACCAATCATGAAGTCACGTTTGCGCCGCGCTTCGGGGCACAACGGGCTCTCTCTTCGATTTCAACTCAGAATTTCCACACCGACTGGGCCACCAGCAGCAGCACTTCCAAGGCGATCAGGATGATAATGATCCACTCGAGAGCTTTTTCCACCTCTGCGGCCCGATATTCTCCCATTCGCTGACCGCTCATCTCGTAGATGTCCTCGAAGACCTCGAGTTGTGAATCGACGGTCTCCAATCTCGCATCGGCCCGTGCCTTCTCTCGCAGTTCCTCGCCCAGCTTCTGGCTGGCCGCCGGCAAGCTCACCTCCGGATCGTACAGATGCGGTTCAATCCGCGCGAGACGGATGCGCCGCTGGAGCGTTCGATTCATGCGTTCGCCGACGGCTGTACTGCGTTTCAGATCGGCAGGCGTTACATCGAATGCCAGTGCCTTGTCCTGCTCCAGTTCTGTCCAGGAGTCGGCGATCTCGCGCTCAATCCGCCGCAGTTCAGCTTCATAATGAGCGAATTCGGCGATGGCGGAGAGGAGCGATTCCGCCTGTTCGGAATCGCATTGCAGCATGACGTGGCCGGGACGCCACATTAACTCGACGCCGCGAAATTTGACGTATATCGGCGGCGGCGTACCTGGGCCGTTTGTCTTCTCCAGCCAGTCCGCAAAGCCATGATTCGTCCCCGCAGGCGTCCCTTGCGGCGGAGTGGACAATGGCAAAAGAACTACATCCATGACGTCGCCGCGCGGCCCGGCTGCAATTGCTCCAGTTGCCGCCGCAGGGGCCTCGGCCAGGATGGCAAAGCGCGGTGCCGGATCTCGAAAGGACATCAACACGCGATCGCCGCTCGTGATCTGATCGACAAAATGAATGCGGCGTACGTACGCGCCGCGATGGATGGCCTGGACTGATTCGCTCATTGTTTGGACTGATTCACTCATATTCTGGACTGTTTCGCTTATAAAGCCGCTGTACACATGGTCTCGGGAGTGCGGGAACTCATGCGCGCCTCGATCTTTTCGGTCAGGCATTCCGCCACAAAGTCGGCGGAGTCAAGGACGCCGTTGATCGTCGAATCGAACAGATAATCGCCGACCGCGAAGAGGTTCGGGCGCGCAGGCTCGGGGATGTGGCGCGATTCCATATCCAGGATTGGCGAACCGCCCGGAAGTCCGTTGACCGCGCCGATCCAGCGGTGGACCTGCCCCTCGACAAACAACTCCCGCCCGCGCTGCATGAAGGAAGGCAGCGTATCGATCATCCTTCGAATCAACTGTTCGTCGGTATGATTGCTGGCGACCATTGCAGCATCCCCGGCCAACAGCCAGCCCAGCACTCCGGCGGTCCGGCAGCCGTTGCGCGACGATTCGTCGTACAGGCAGCACCCGCCAAAGGCGTCGAGCATCATGTAGGAATCCTTGAAAGTCTGCTCCCAGAATATCTCGCGGAACAGCACGCTGACTCGCAGGTAGTGGGCCGGGTAATCGTAGCGCACGCAGTGACGATGCATTGCATCGCCCAGCTCGTCTCCTCCCCATTCGATCAGCGGGACACACGCGTTGGGCAGCGCCACCACCACAAAGTCGTACTCTTCGGAGGCGATCCTTCCATGTCGAACAGAAAGGACGCGCAACACCTCGTTCCCGGCGCGTTCCACCCGGACGACCGGCTCTCGCAGCAATATCCTGGCTTGAACACGGGCCGCCAGTTCCTGGGGCAGCCGTTCGATGCCTCCTTCGATTGTGTACAGCCGCATGTATCTGGAGTCATTCATCAGATAGTTCTGCAGGCCGTAGGCCGCGCTTGTGCGGTGCGGTTCCGTGGCCAGATCGCTATGCACCAGGGTGCGAATATAGCGGCGCGCGTCTTCGCCGGGAACCCGTGCCAGTTCGTCGTGAAAGTTGCTGCCCGTCATCGGATCGTCGTTCGATTCCTGCCAGTCGGAGTCGTAGTACTCCTGCGGACTCGACCACTGCTTGGCGCGCGCGTCAAATTCAAGCAGGGCCTGCCGGGTCGGTTCTCCATAGACACGGCCGACGTCATCGAGATTGCGCATCATCTGGTCGTGGATGACGACCGCGGTGCCGCTCATTGGCTTTACCTTCAACCCCAGCTTGTCTACGAGTTCGCGCAGCGGGTCTTCCCCAACCTGCGAATAGTCATAGAGCTCGGCCGCCCCTGCTTCGTAGGCCACCGGAGCAGACTCGAATTGTTTGGTGAGGATCTTGCCGCCCAGTCGCGAACTTGCCTCGTAGATGGTTGCTTCAAACGGCAGGGAGCACCGCTGTTGCAACTGATACGCCGTCATCAAACCACCGGGGCCGCCGCCGATTATTGCAATGCGGCAAACCTTCGGCGTATCACTAAGTTCAACTTCATCAGACATTTGTGGATTCTCCCTCGGTGCTTCGGACAACTAAGAGTCCATCCAGGAGAAAACCCCGTTGGATCAGAAAGTCGCGTTCCGAACAAATCGTCTTGCGTCCGCTGGCAAGCTATATCTCGCCAACGGGTCATCCCAGCGAAATAATCTCGATCTTAAGCTGTCGAAGCTTAAGACGCGGTCTCCGCCGAAAAGGCCGCGTGTTGTGACTCACTAAATGCTGCCGGGACGAATTCTGACCCCACAGGGAGGTGAACGAGCTCAATCTCGGGGAGTCTGGCGTTGGAGCCATTCGACCAGTGCAGGACCGCCCATTGCCGATGGAACTCCGTGGTGCCGAAATTGAACCCGACAAAGCCTCAAGGAGACAGGCGGGATCAACAGATTTCGACAATCAGGCTGAAAATAAATGGCTTGCCAGCCATAGCGGAATGCTTGCATACCCGCCGAACAACCTATCCTGAGATTCGTCATCTTATGGTATGAGTGCTCTTTCAGCCGGATGGTTGAGACGAGCGAAGACGGGACACCGCAGTATCCAACGCATCTACCAGGAGCCGCAGCCACCGTACATGAGGTTCCATATGCGTGGATCGAGAGTTCTACTTTGTGCAGCAGCGTTGCTTACTACCCTGGCTCTGGCTTCAGCGCCAGCGGCAAAAGCACAGATTGTGGTTGGAATCGGTGTTCCATCCATTGGTATTGGCATCGGGGTTCAGCCGGTCTGTTCCTATGGCTACTATGGCTATGCACCCTATGCATGCGCGCCCTACGGTTATTATGGGTCGGGCTACTTCTATAACGGCATCTTCCTGGGCATGGGCCCATGGGCCAACTGGGGCTATGGCCACGGCTGGGGTGACCACCGCTTCGCCGGCTACGGTGGAGGACGCTATTTTGGCGGTGACGGTAGAGGGCGCTATTCAGGCGGCGGCCGTGGTGCCGTACGTGGCGTCGGAGCAGCACGTGGCGGTGGTGGTGGAGCAGTACGTGGTGTCGGCGCAGCACGCGGCGGCGGCGGAGCAGCACGTGGCGGCGGCGGCGCAGCAGTACGTGGCGGCGGCGGCGCAGCACGCGGCGGCGGCGGTGGTGGAGCACGTGGCGGCGGCGGCGGAGCACGTGGCGGCGGCGGCGCAGCACGCGGCGGCGGCGGTGGTGGAGCACGTGGCGGCGGCGGTGGTGGAGCACGTGGCGGCGGCGGCGGTGGACATCGCTAGCCGGTTGGACGCTGCGTGAAGCAGCGCCTGAAATCAACTTTGCAATCAATGGCGGCGGAGCAAACCAGCTCCGCCGTTTTTGCGTTCGAATCGCCGGGCAGGTATCGCCTTTCGAAAATCATCGGACAAGGCTCGCTGGACAATAATCCTGACCGGGAATCCTCGGCCGAACAAATTGAGCCATCTCTGTTTGGGTCTACATCCCGGCTCCAATGCAACGTCTTCCTCCGCGACAATATGCCATTGGAACCAGGGCACGCCCATCCTTCGCTGGTGTACGATGAGTTTGAATCCGGTTGAGGGGTTCCCTCGAAGTCCGCTTGGCTCTTCGCTTTTTCATGCGTCCCTATCGTCTAGTGGCCCAGGACTCCGCCTGTTCCCGGCGGCGACACAGGTTCGAATCCCGTTGGGGACGCCAAGAATAACTGCATCCGCCGAGGGGCCGCGGGGTAGTGCAGGCAAGTTGACGCGGCGTGCGGACTCGCAGGCGTGGTGTGTGATTGGGGTCACCGACCATGGGGCGATCCGCCGGTACTCTTGGATTGGGTTCCCGGAAATCAGGGAGCGGGCCGGCAGCCAATCGCCCGCGGAGATCAATCGGCCCATCCCTTGAAAGTGAGCGAGACCATGGCGTACGTAATTACCGATGCGTGTCAGAAGGATTTTCTGTGTGCGGCGGAGTGTACCACCACCGCGATTCATCCCATGAGCGATGAGGCCGGCGCAGACTCGGTGACCCAGTTGTTTATCAATCCCGACGAGTGCATCGACTGCGGCAACTGCATCTCGATCTGCCCGTCGAATGCGATCTTCCCCATCGACGAACTGCCGGACGACAAGGCGGAGTTCGCCGAGAAAAACGCCGCGTACTTCCAGTAATACCGCAATGCCTCGGGCTTATCAGGCATACCAGGTTCGCGCCAATCTGCCAGGAAAGGCCTAGGCCTCGTTCGTTCGCGGGGCCCAGGCGTTTTGTTCTTCAGGCTTGGACCGGCGAAGCATGGGATGGGCCGCATCAGTGACAGGACGGCTCATTCTGGAACTGCTTGCTCGCCGCCATGGAGGCGAGGCCGCGTGCGCAGCTCAGGATCTTCTGGTCCAACGGGTTGTTGTCGAAGGAGTCTGGAGCGGCGTAGCTCGATTTGCTGTGCATCGCCAGAAACTGATCGCTCATCTGCTGCATGTTGGTGAACTCGTTGCGCAGCAGTGCGACTGCATTGCGGTCTGGATCGGTGGTTGCCGCGGCGGTTGCCAGCGTGAGCTTGCTATCGGCCGAGCGGCGCAGTCCGCCCACCCAGTTCTCGGTGACGGGATTATTGGTCTGCACAGCGGTGACGATGGCGACACGCCATTCGCGGATCGCGGTCAACTCTTCAATCTCCGCGCGCAGAAAGGCATCGGAGAGCTGCGGGGGCTGGGTCGGCTGTACCGGCTGCGACGCTGTGGCCGCCGGAACGGGCAGGGTCAGAATGATCTGGCTGCCCTGAAAGCGGATCGATCCGTGGGTGATCCGCGCCAGCGACTCAACATCGACATAGGACTTGCCGTTGATCTGGACCAGAGAGGCGTGGTCGGGCTGGCCGGCGATGGCGAGAGTTGCAGCCTGTTGTGTCGCCTGCGCAATAGCCACGATCGGCAGGGCCAGCAGAACAGCCAGCTTCGCCAGTGAGCGTACGGATCGATTGTTCATGGGGAGTGCTCCTTGTGCCTGTCGGTTGGATGCCCATAGCCCTCCTCAGGGCAACCTCACAAGGACAAAGGCTTATGTTCCCGCCGCACGGCTCTCTTGACCTGCGCGTATTGCAGCAGAATGAAACTGTCTGTCATGCCGGCGATGTAGTCGGCGACGACGCGGGCCAGCCCTTCGGTTTCGATCTGTTCCACGTAGCCTGAGGGCAGCTCCTGGGGTTCTGCGATCCAGAAATCGAAGAGCGCGGTGACCACCTGCTCGGCCTTGTCGTGCTCCAGTGAGAGCGCGTGGCATGTGTAGAGCGTCTCGTAGAGGTATCGTTTCTCCTGCTGGCGCTGCGCCTCCGCCGGCGGCGAGAAGGTCGCCAGCCGCGCCGGATGAACGCGCACCTCGTCCAGGCTGCTGGCACCGATGGCGCGCGTATTGGCCAGCGTGGTAGCGATCAGGTCGTCGGTCAGGATGTTCTGCATCCGCTGCAGCGCCTCGTAGAAGAGGAACTTGGCATCGACGCCGGCGTGCTGGCGCTCCACATGCGCATAGCTGCTGGCAAGCAGATCGACGTGCTCGCGGATGTGGTCGATCTCCAGCAGCCCCGACTCGACCCCGTCGTCCAGGTCTGCGGTGAGATACGCAATCTCGTCGGCCAGGTCGATGATCTGCGCCTCCAGCGGCGGCATGCGGTCCAGAAGGTAGACTGCCAGCTCGGGATACTCCTCGGCGCTGTAGTCGCGCGAGTGCTTGATGATCCCCTCGCGCACGCCCAGCGTGAGGTTCAACCCTCGATGCGCGGCGTAGCGCAGTTCGAAGTGCTCCACAATGCGCAGCGCGTGCAGGTTGTGGTCGAAGCGCAGGCCGTGGCGTTTCAGGCATTCGTCCAGCGCGCGCTCGCCGGCGTGCCCGAAGGGCGGGTGCCCGATGTCGTGCACCAGCGCAAGGGCCTCGGCCAGCTCCTGGTTCAGTCCCAGCTCCTGGGCCACGCCGCGCGCGATCTGCGCCACCTCGATGGTGTGGGTCAGGCGGCTACGGAAGTGGTCGCTGGCGCGGCTGGTGAAGACCTGCGTCTTGCCGGCCAGACGGCGAAAGGCGCGCGCCTGTACGATGCGTTCGCAGTCGCGTTGAAACGCGGTGCGGCTTGGCCGTTGCGGCGCGGCATAGACGCGCTGGGTGAGTGCATCGTCCGCGTCTCCGCAGACCGAGCAGCTATGCAGGCCGGAGTTCTTCGTTCCATTCGGAGTCACAGTGAGTTAAGTGTACCGTGCGCGACGAAGTGGTCACGCTGCGTGACCGTTACTTGGCGTCCTTGTCGGAGGCGGGGCCCAGTTTGGCCAGTTTGACGCGCGCGGTCTCCAGTTTGTGCTGCACCTTCTGCACGTCCTCGGGATCGGCGTCCGCCGGCAGCGAGTGGGCGTACTCGGTCATCGACCGCTCCCACTGCGCCACCGCCAGCTTCAACTTGCCGGTCTTCTCGTAGAGCTCGCCCAGATGGTCGTGTACGGTTGGGTCGCTGTTGATGCGCTCGTCAGCCTTGCGCAGGTTCTCTTCCGCCTCGGTGTACTGCCCACTCTTGAAGTAGACCCAGCCGAGCGAGTCCAGATAGGCCCCGTTCTGCGGCTCCATGTCCACCGCCTGGCGGATCATCTTGAGCGCCTCGGGCAGCTTCTCGCCCTGGTCGGCCAGCATGTATCCCAGGTAGTTCAACACGCCTGGGTTGTGCGGGTCGATCGCCAGCGCCTTGCGGAACTGGATCTCGGCCTGGTCGTACATCTTCTGCCGCTCGTAGAACTCTCCGCGCAGATAGAGTACTTCGAGCTTCTCGTCCGGCTTGGCGGCCAGCGCATCAGCCTTGTCAAGCTGCTCGCTCGCCTCCTTGAAGCGCTTGAGGCGGATGTATATCTGGGCGAGGTCCTCCACCACTTCGCGGTCGTCCGCGCCTCCGGTCAACTGAGCCTTGGCCAGGGAGATTCCCTCGACCTCCTGCCCGGTGTCCGCGAGTTGAATGGCGTAGGTCAGTTGGATGGGGTGGTTTTTGGGCAGTGCCTTCGCGGCCACGGCGGCGGCGGACGTTGCGTCCTTCCACTGATGCGCATCGCGATAGGCCTCGACCTCGCCCGCATATCCGTCGCCCGCGTAGCAGGGGTGGGCCAGATCGTCACTGGAGGCTGCTCTGTCGCAGTTGCCGCCAAGCTCCACGATCTGCTTGTATGCCTCCACGGCCTCCGCGGTCTTGTTCTCTTCGCGGTCGATGATGGCAAGCCGATCCAGGAAGGTCGCGCGGTTTTGCTTCTCCTGCTCGGAGTACTTGCCATCGGGGTGCGCGGAGGAGTCGAGAATGCCGGTCAGTACATCGGTTGCCTGGCTGTATTTGCCCAGTGCGTCGTAGATGAGCGCCTCGTTGTAGCTGAGTTCGAGCGAATCCTGCACCTGCGACTTCGCCTTCTCCAAGGTTGCCAGCGCCTCGTCGTAGTGGCCTTGGCGACGCTGAATCTCGGAGATGCGAATCTCCGACTGCGCGTCCGTGGGATCCGCTGCCACTAGCTGGTTGAACACCTTAAGCGCTTCATCCAACTCGCTGTCCACCAGCAGGGCCGTGGCCAGACCGCGCTCGGCATCGGGATTGTCCGGGTCGATGTCCAGCGAGCGGCGATAGGCCGCGGCAGCCTCCTTCGGCTTCTTCAACTGGTCGTAGCTGGCCCCCAGCGCGAATTCGATCCGCGCCGTCCGGTCCGCCACCGGCACGGCGGAGAGCGTGTCAACCGCGCGCTGCGCATTCCCCTCCTCGCCGTAGAGCGCGGCCATCCGCAGCACCACTTCCTCGCTGTCGCCGTCGATCTTTTGCGCGGCCTTGAACGCCGCCTCCGCCTTGGCGGAATCGTGGTTCATCGCATAGAGCTGACCGAGCAGCAGCTGGGTTTCCAGGTCCGCAGGCTTCAGGCGCGAGATGGTCTCGTACTCGGCGATTGCCAACTGCAGCATCTCGACCGCCTGTGTGCCCTGCATGTCTCCCAGCGAACGCAGATAGACCTGCCCCAGCAGGGTGTGGGCCGCCACATCGTCCGGGTTCCTCTTCAACTGATCCTGCGCGGCGCTCACCGCGTCCTTGATCCGCCCGATCTTGAAGTAGAGATCGGCCAGTCCATCTTCCAGCAGGACCGAGTTGGGATCGGCATCCAGCGCCAGCTTGTACTCCTCCACCGCCTGGGTCGCGTAGTCCGGGCGTCCGGCGCTGATCGCCATCTCCTCGTAGAGATGCGCCAACCCGTAGTGGTAGTAGGCGCTGGAGCGGTCGGGTTCCGTCTGGCCCTGACTTGCGGCTGCCTGTGGTGCAGAACCCTGCCTCCGCTGAAGCGCCTTCTGCTGCATCGGTGGGTCCATCTGCCTGGGGGCGTCCTGCGGCTTCGAACTGGCCGGAGGAACAGTCTGCTGTGCGGCGGCCAGAAGCTGTGGCGTTGCAATCAGCAGGGCGATGGCCCACACCAGCCGGAGGGGATGAATCCGTGAAGCTCGAACGAGCAAGGCCATGGGCATAGTTCCTATCCGGCGGGGTCGGGGACACAGGCACCAGTTAGACGATGCGGTGCATCCATTGGATGCTGTGGGCTGCGTCGAATGTGCCAACCCGGCAGAACACTACCATTATATCTGTATCAGTAGATCGAAATATCAGTAGACAGAACGCGTTGGAGCAGCCTGCGGAACTCTATCCGTGGCGGAAGTGGCGGATGCCGGTGAAGACCATCGCAACGCCAAGCCGGTCCGCCGCCTCGATTACCTCGGCGTCGCGCACCGACCCACCGGGCTGAATGACGGCAGTCGCACCAGCTGCGACCACGGTCTCCAAGCCGTCCGCAAAGGGGAAGAAAGCGTCGGATGCGGCGACGGTTCGTGCCAGCGGCAGGATCGCCTTCATCGCGCCGAATCGCGCCGCGTCGACCCGGCTCATCTGTCCCGCGCCGATGCCGACGGTCTGGCCGTGACCCTGATTGAAGCGCGCGTAGACGATGGCGTTCGACTTGACGTGCTTGCAGATGCTCCACGCAAACAGCAGCGCGCGCATCTCCTCGGGCGTGGGCGTGCGCTTGGTAGCGACGCGCAGATCGGCCGCACGGACGTGGACGCGGTCGGCGTCCTGCATCAAAAATCCGCCCGAAACCTGCTTCAACGCCCGCTCCGGCTTTCCCGCGTCGCAGTCGCTCGCCGCGATCTCCAATAGCCGCAGGTTCTTCTTCGTGGCGAAGCGTGCAATCGCCTCGGGCGTGAATGACGGCGCAATGATCGCCTCAACGAAGAGCTTGGCGATCTCTTCCGCGGCCTCCGCATCCACCACGCGGTTGATGCCGATGACGCTGCCGAACGCCGAGACTGGATCGGCCTCCAGTGCGCGCCGGTAGGCCTCGATAACGGTCGCGCCGGTCGCCGCGCCGCAAGGGTTGGTGTGCTTGATGATGGCGACGGCGGCGTCCTCGGCGGCGTCGAACTCGCCGACCAGGTTCCAGCAGGCGTCCAGATCGACAATGTTGTTGTAGCTCAGCTCCTTGCCCTGCAACTGTTTTGCCGCAGCCACTCCGCGGCCGCTTCCATCGACGTAGAGTGCGGCCTTCTGGTGCGGGTTCTCTCCGTAGCGAAGCACCGTCTTCAGAGGATCGATCACGCGAACGGTCTGCGGCAGAGCCTCCAGGTCGAAGACCGCTGGCTCGCCGTGCGTGGCGGGTGCCGCGATACTCTCCAGCGTGGTTGCAATCCCCGCGTCGTAGGCCGCCGTCACGGCGAAGGCCGCGCGCGCCAACCGCCAGCGCGTCGCCAGTCCGAGCGAGCCAGCGTTCGCCGCAAGCTCTTCGGCAATCGCGGCGTAGTCCACTACGGCGGTCACAATCGCCACGTCCTCGAAGTTCTTGGCTGCCGAACGGACCATCGACGGCCCGCCGATGTCGATGTTCTCGATGATGTCACTGAATGCCGCGCCGGGTTTGGCCGCCGTCTTCTCAAATGCGTAGAGGTTTACCACCACCATATCGATCGGCTCGATCCCGTGCTCGCGCACCGCAGCCATGTGCTCCGCATTCCCGCGGATGTGCAGAATGCCGCCGTGAACCTTGGGATGCAGCGTTTTCACGCGGCCGTCGAGCATCTCCGGAAATCCGGTCAGGTCGCTGATGTCGCGCACCGTCAGCCCCGCCTCGCGCAGGGCGCGCGCGGTGCCGCCGGTCGAGACTAGCTCGATGTTGTGCCCGGCCAATGCGCGGGCAAACTCGACCAGGCCAGTCTTATCGGTAACAGAAAGTAGGGCGCGGCGGACGCGGCGTAGGCCGCTCAACGTTTCAGGGCTGGCTGAGGGAACGGATTCAGTGGTCACGCATCCATTTTATGCTGCCGCGGCTGACCCGCCTGAGGAAAGCTCGGCAATGGGAGGAACCGAACCATGAGGAAAGGGCGAACTTACCGAACCATTGCGCCGGTGAGGTCGCGGACGCGGACGACGTTGTGGCCGGCGCACCAGCGGCGCAGGCCATTGGCAATGTTCTCCACGGCGCGGGGATCGGCGAAGCTGGCCGTTCCGACCTCGACCGCGGTAGCGCCCGCAAGCATGAACTCGACCGCGTCCTCGGCGCGCACGATTCCGCCCATGCCGACCACGGGAATCCCGACCGCCTGCGATGCTTCATGCACCATGCGCACCGCGATGGGCCGGATCGCCGGGCCCGACAATCCGCCAGTCACATTGGCGATGCGCGGCTTGCGCGTCTCCACGTCGATGGCCAGCGCCAGAAAGGTGTTGACCAGCGAGATAGCCTGCGCGCCCGCGTCTTCGCATACCTTCGCCATCAGGCCGATGCTGGTGACGTTGGGCGAGAGCTTCACCATCAGCGGACGCTCGGCGGCGTGGCGGCAGCGCGTGGCCAGTTGATAGAGCGAGTCCGGGTCTGTGCCGAAGACCATGCCTCCGTGGCTGGTGTTGGGGCAGCTTGCGTTCAGCTCGTAGATCGCAATGCCGGGCGCGTCGTTGAGGACGTGGACCACCTCGACGCAGTCTTCGATGGTATAGCCGAAGACGTTGGCGATGACAACCACTCCGGGGACCTTGCGCAGCCTGGGCAGCTTCTGTTCGACGAAGGCGTGGACGCCGATGTTCTGCAGGCCGACGGCGTTCATCATTCCGGCGGGGCTTTCGATGATCCGCGGGCTGGGGTTGCCGGCCATCGGTTCGCGTGAGAGGCCCTTGGTGACGAAGGCGCCGATGCGGTCCAGCGAGACGATCTCCTCGAACTCCAGGCCGTAACCGAAGGTTCCGCTGGCCGCAATCACGGGCGAGCGCAACTCCACCCCGGCGATTGTCACGCGCATATCTGCTTTGCTCAGCTTGTCACCGCCGTTTGCATCCCTCCCAGTGTAACGGCGAACGGCGTTCGAACGCACTTCCCGTCTGCCAGGCCCGCGTCATCCTTGGAACTACCGGGCTGGCGCAACAATGGTTGGCCGCAGCGCGAAGGTCAGCACGTGGCCAACGCTGGCCGAGGGTTGGTTGACGCCGAGCAGCGAGGCGAGCGTGGCCGCAATGTCCACTGGCGCAACCGGCTCACGATAATAACCCGGCTCGAACGCCGCACCATAGAAGCCCAGCGGGACGTGACGGTCGTAGCTCCAGGGCGAGAAGTGGGTGGTCTGGCTGCCGCTGCTGTACTCCATCTGGTAGGCCGTGGGGAAGACCATGACGTACCAGCCGCCGTTGGCCGTGTAGCTGTGGGCGATGAGGCGACCGAACTCGGTGGCGGGAATCTTGCCGTCCGCCAGATCGACGCGGCTGCGCACGAACGCGAGTGCGGGACTGGCGTCGACGCGGCTCTCGGAGTACTTGCGATTCCCCTCCACAATCGAATTGTTGTTGGGCGGCGTGGCCGGAGGCCCAAGTGAGCGGATCGCGGCAGGAATGGCATCGACCACAGCCTGCTCGGCATCCTTCTCAGTCATATTGCCAAAGGCACGCGGATCGAGTTCGATGTAAGGCAGCTCCTGCGTGGGAAGCAGGAAGTGCTTCTTGCCGAAGGGAGCGGTAAAGCGTCTGTTCAGCGTCGTCTCGATGCTCTTTGCGAAGTCGTCGAGGTCGATCCGCGCCGACGCAACGCCCAGTTTCGCCGACACGATGGGGATGGGCGCGATGCCATGGTCGGCGGTGAAGGCGACCGTGACGTTGGCCAGTCCAACCTTCTGGTCGAGCCAGGTGAAGAAACTGTCGATGTCGCGGTCGAGGCCAAGCACCATCTGCCTCTGGTCGTCGGAGTCCGGCCCCATCTGGTGGCCGAGGATGTCGTTGGCGGAGAGCGAGATGGTAAGCACGTCGGTGACCGTACCCTGGCCAAGCCGTTCGTTCTCGATCAGCGAGCGCGCAAAGTCCAGCTCGTAGCTGTTGGCCGCCGGCGTTCGCCCCACCAGGGCATAGAACTGCGTTGTATCGTCCAGCCCTGCCTCCTTCACCGCCTGGGCTGCGCGCGGCCCCTTGTTGAACGCCGTCACCCAGCCTGGAAGCTGGGCCATGTAGTACGTAGAGGTGATCCAGCGGCCCGTCGCCTGGTCGATCCAGTACGCGGCGTTGGCCGTCTGCCCGGAGGGCAGGATTGCGGCGCGGTCCTTCAGCGAGATGCCGTAGAGCTTGGCCTGGCCGCCGGTCGCCAGCCGCACCTCGTCGCCGATGGTGGTTGCGCGCAGATTCAGCGGCGAGGCCCCGATGCGCGCCGCGGTCGGCAGGATAACCGTGCCCGGCAGTACCGGCAGGTCGTCAAATGTGCCGACGATGCGGTAGCGCTCATCCTCCACCGAGCTGATGACGCGGTCGGTGTTGCGGCCCAGGTCCCACCACTCGTTCGAACTGATGCCATGGCCGTCCGTATACGCGCCGGTGCCGATCGTCGCGTGACCGGGAGCGGTCTTGGTGTTGGCGTAGTCGAAGTAACAGCCGTTGAAGTACGCGCCCTTCTTCAGAAAGAGATTGAAGCCGTTGACCGTGGTGAACGAGTCGCGATAGCGGTCGAGGTAATCGCCGCGGAACTGGTCGATCACCAGGAGCACCACCAGCCTGGGCCGCGCGTTGTAGGCCTGGGCGTGGGCGCGCGGCGCGGCGGGGACAATCAGGAGCAGGAAGAGGGCTGCAACGACAAGTTTGCGCATGGCCGCATGGTACCGCTTAAGTGTGAAAGGCAGGTTGCTGGCTACAGTAGAATAACCGGCACCCCGTGCCTGCAACGTCGCGGGCGGGTAGAATTATAAGGATGCTTGATCTTGCCTATGTACGGGCGAATCTGCCGGTTATGGAAGAGAAGCTCCGCGCGCGTGGAGCCGACCCCGCCTCAGTGCTCGGAAACTTCTCCCAATTGGACACACACCGCCGCTTGGCGATCACCGAAGCTGAAAGCCTGGCGGCAAATCGCAAGAATCTGTCCGAGACATTTGGACGCCTCAAGCGCGAAGGCAACGACACCGGACAGCTCACCGCGCAACTGAACGTGCTCAAAGCTAAGGTGGAGCAACTTGAGGCCCTAGCCGAAGATGCTGATGCGAAGCTCCGCACTTTGCTTCAGTCCCTTCCCAACCTTCCCCAGGACTCTGTCCCCATCGGCCCCGACGAGTGCTCCAACCGCATCGAAAAGGTCTGGGACGATGGCGAAAAGCTCACTGCCGACGGCTCACCTGACACCGCCTACACGCCCGCCGCACCAGCCTTCCCCGCGCAGCCGCATTGGGAGATCGGCGAGCGGCTGGGCATTCTCGACTTCGAGCGCGCCGCTAAGATCTCAGGATCGCGCTTCGTCGTTCACTTCGGCCAGGGAGCGCGGCTGGAGCGCGCGCTGGCCAACTTCATGCTCGACCTGCATACACGCGAGCATGGCTACACCGAAGTCCTGCCGCCATACATGGTCAACTCGAAGTCGCTCTTCGGCACCGGCCAGTTGCCGAAGTTCGCCGAGGACCTCTTCCACTGCGACGACAAGGGAGCGTTTGAGCCGGGCAAGTTTCAGGATGGCGACCACTGGCTGATTCCCACAGCCGAGGTTCCGGTCACCAACCTCTTGCGCGACGAGACGCTCGACGAGTCGCAGTTGACGACCAGCTTCTGCGCATACACGCCGTGCTTCCGCAGCGAGGCGGGGAGCTACGGCAAGGACGTGCGCGGAATGATTCGCCAGCACCAGTTTCAGAAGGTCGAGCTGGTCAAGTTCTGCAAGCCGGAGGATTCCAACGCCGAGCACGAGCGGCTGACACGCGACGCCGAAGCGGTCCTGGAGCGGCTTGGCCTGCCCTATCGGCGAATGCTCCTCTGCACCGGCGACATGGGCTTCGCCTCGGCAAAGACCTACGATCTTGAGGTCTGGCTGCCGGGGCAAAACCTCTATCGCGAGATCAGCTCCTGCTCCAACTTCGAGGCGTTTCAAGCGCGGAGGGCGAACATCCGCTTCAAGCCCTCCGGCAGCGCACAGGGCAAGAGCAAAAAATCCGAGTTTGTGCATACATTGAATGGCAGCGGGCTGGCCGTCGGGCGCACATACCTGGCTGTGCTGGAGAACTATCAGCAGGCCGATGGCACGGTGCGCATTCCCGAGGCGCTGCTGCCGTATATGAACGATCCAGGCAAACCGCGCGCAGAGTGGGAGACAGCGATCGCGCCGCGGAAGCACACGGGCAGGAGCTAGGCAGGAGCAAATTTATGGGCAAACTTCTACACGACTATTTTTTCTGGACCTACGAGCGCGGCAGCGTTCACTTTGACATCATGGTGACGCTGATCATCGTCTTTCTCTTCGTCTCGCCGCATGTCATCAACTTCAAGGACCGGCCGGTGGAAACCGTAGCGCTGCATGGCAGCGAGGTGCTGGTGAAGGAGGCGGGGCACGAAGGCACAAACAGCATCTTCGTCTTCCAGATTCGCAGCGACCAGGCGGGCGGCCCGACAGCCAGCCAGACCGACGACGAGCGGCAGGCAGCGATCCTGCGCGTCGTCGAGCCGATCTCCGGCGAGGTGACGCTCGATCATTACGAGCCGGTACTCGACGCGCACAGCAAGGTCGTTGCCTACAACGCGTGGGTGGTGCGCTGATGCGGCAACGGGTTCTCGCGGGAGTTGTTGCCAGCGCGCTTCTTCTTGCCGCCGGTTACGGCGTGGGGCGCGCCACGGCGGCACAGGCCAAACCCGACCGCCTCAAGACCATTCTGGCCCAGATGGACGCGGGCAGCGCGAAGTTCCACTCCGCCGAGGCTTCAATCCAGAAGCAGCAGTTCGAGAAGATCGTGAACGACACGACGACCGAGTCGGGAACCATCTACTTCCAGCGCATCGGCAACTCCATCCAAATGGGAGCGAAGTTCGATCCTCCCAACGCGCAGACGTTCGAATACAAGAACGGAACGCTGACCCTCTATACAGCCGGCACCAACCAGCTCAAGACCTACTCTGCCGGCAAGAACCAGGCGCTGGCGCAGACCATTCTCGCGCTCGGCTTCGGCGGCAGCGGCCACGACCTGGCCGCGAACTGGGACATTACCGACCTGGGACCGGAGCAGATGAGCGACGGCAGCATGACCGTTACGGTCGAGAAGCTCGACCTGCGTTCGAAGGATGAAACTGTGCGCAATAGTTACACCCACATCACCATCTGGGTGGATCTGGCGCGCGACATCTCGCTGAAGCAGGTGGGCTTCACACCATCGGGTGACACCGACACAACGATCTACAGCAACATTCGGCCGATCCAACCGAGCGACCTGAAGGCGTTTGCCATCAAGTGCAAGGGCAAGTGCAGCTAGGAAATTGCTGCTCCAGTCGTTGTTTTGAAAGGGCGGGACTTTAGTCCCGCCGCAAGCGGCCTATCTCCAATACGGCTTTAGCCGCCGAGGGAATCTCGAACACTTGTGCAGACTCTCTCTAGAGTTCGCGCGCAGCTTTGGGCGAGACGGCGAAGAGCGCGCCAATCCAGACCAGGAAGACGGGAAAGAACTCCAGTGTGTAACGGGGCTCTGAGTTGGTGATTAAGAGCAGCATGGCAGCGCGCAACAGCACGCTGGCGGCCATGGCGAATGCGAGCTCGCGAAAGGCGCACTGTCCGGGGCCGGGTGCATTGGGCGCGGACGGAATCGACGAGAGCCAGGCGCGGCGCCTCCAGACGTACAATCCGGCGAAGGCGAGCACATAGTAAGAGAGGTTGAGCGCGGCGTAGCTGGCGGCGAAGGCAGACTGTGCGCGGTGCTCCCTCCACTTCCACCATTCATCATCGGAGAGCTGCAGCAACTCGGTGCGCGGGCGCAGGGCCATGTCGAAGACGCGTGCGATGGGCATGCCGGCGTAGTAGAGCACCGGGTGGTCGTGGATGCGCTCGTCGGCGAGCGCATTGAAGCGTGCATCGAGGTCCGGTGTGAGTGTGAGGGTGTTGTTGTACTCGGCAAACAGGGCTGTGGTCCGGCTGCGGACCTCTGCCGAGGTTGATTGCGATGTGGCGCTAAAGACGCGCGGCGGCAGGTTGGCAATATCGATAGATCCGCCGTCCATGGGCCAGCAGACCTCGTCGACGGCTGCGAAATCGATGGCCCAACTGCTGTACCAGCGGCCATAGCCATGCAGCACCACCTCGCCCGGATCGTTGGCGCTGCGCGGTGAGAGCGGTTGAAAGACGTGGAAGATGTGTTCATTGCGGGCCGTCCAGCAGAGTAGCGGCAGAGCGACGCAGAGCGCGGCGGCCACGACCGGCAGACCTGCACGGAGCGGGTGGAGGCGCAATTTGCGGGTTGCCAGCGATCTCCAGAGCATCGCCGGCAGGACCGCCGCGGCCAGCAGTCCCTGTTCCGGCCGCAGCAGAATGGAGTAGGCCAGCGCGGCAGCAATGGTCCACAGCCAGCGGTTGGTGCCCAGGCCGGCCTCCTGCCAGCGCGCAAAGGCATAAAAAGCCAGCGCAATCGTGGCAAACACCAACGTCTCGGCAAGGGCCGTAGCAACGTAATTCGCGGTGAACGGGCAGAGAACCGCGAGCCACAGGACCCAAAGCCGTGCGCGGCGGCCAAAGAGACGTCCGGCCAGCAAACTAGCCAGCCAGCAGGTGACCAGATCGACCGCAACCTGAACATTCAGCGCGGCGCGGTAGTCTTCCATGCCGAAGAGCCGGAAGCAGGCTGCGAGAAAGAGCGGGTAGCCGGGAAGGCGGCTCAGTGTGGGACGCACCACAATGGAGCCGGGGCTTGGGCCCCCTTCGGTGACACCGTAGATTCCGTGCTGTAGCCAGGTCTTCGCGATATTGCCGTAGTAAAGGCTGTCACCGGCGACGATCGGCATGTGGGCGACGAACCATAGACGCAGAAGCAGACCGGCCAGCAGTGCCGCGCCCGCCCAAAGCCAGAACCGGAGTTGCTCTCTGTTCATCAACTAGCATCTTACTGCGTAACCTGGAACACGTTCCCGCGGGTGCGTTGACTATGTTCAGAGGGCTGCATACGATTGCGCAGGGCGGCTTTGCGGATGGTCAAACCCGCGCCGGAGAATGCGGGCCGGCAGCCTGTAGACTTGTCGAGCGCGTGCAGTCCATCGGAAGCAATCAGAAGACGGCACTTAGGGAGATATGAACCAGCAAGTCTTTCTCGATCCTCAACGCAAGCGCTGGAAGCGGCTACGGCGAATCTTCGATAGCCTCGCGCTGCTCGGCGTCGTCGTCGGGGTTTTGTTTGTGATCGGCCTGCTGCAGATGACGCCGCTGCCTGAGCTGCTGCTGGCGACGCCCAAGCGGAACATCAGCGCCCTGAAGGTCGAGCCCGTCAAACCGGGCCAGAAGCTGAATCGCTCCCTGCATCGCAGAACCGACCTGAAGCCCTCCGAGGTGATCCTGAACTCGGGCGAAGGCCTGCGCGCGGCGTACTACGTGGAGGACGATCCGGCCAGCTACTCCTCGCTGAAGCAGCACATCCACCAGATCGATCTGCTCTTCCCGGAGTGGCTCCATGTGATCACGCCGGACGGCACCATCACCTCCTACAGCATGGACAATCGCTCCTTCGCCGTGGTGGACGCGACCGGAGTGCTTCCCGTGGATCACGAGCGCAGGGTTGCACGCACCATTGCGGCGGCGAACGAGGACACGGAGGTTTTTCCTCTGGTCAACAACTACGATCCGGTCAAGGGTATATTTCAGCCCTCCATCGGTGACTTTCTTTCCAACGCCGCATCCCGTGCCCACTTTGTACAGCAGGTCGACCAGTTCCTCGCCGCGAGCCCCAGCTATCGTGGAATCTCGCTGGACTTCGAGGAGATACCCGACGAGGCACAGCCGGGATACATGGCACTGCTCACCACGCTCTATCAGAACTTCCAGCAGCGCAACCTGAAACTGTATGTCAACACGCCGGTGGGCGACGACAGCCTTGATCTGAAGTACATGGCGGACCACTCCGATGGCCTGTTGCTGATGAACTACGACCAGCACCAGGAGGGCAGCGGTCCGGGACCGATCGCCGCCGAGGACTGGTTCCTCGACAACCTGAAGACCGTGCTGAAGGTTGTGCCCAAGCAAAAGGTGATCTGCTCCCTGGGCAGCTATGGATACGACTGGACCATGTCGCTGCCGCCCGTGGATCCGAAGCATTCTGGCAGAGTGCCGAAGAATTTCGTGCCGAAGGTGCTTGGGGTGCCCGAGGAGATGTCCACACAGGACGCATGGCAGGCCGCCGACGATGCCGAAGCGCAGATTGAGCTCGATCCCGACTCGCTCAACGTACACTTCGCCTACGATGATGACGACCAGCACGTCCGTCATCAGATATGGTTCCTTGACGCAGTGACGGTGCTGAACCAGATGCGCGCGGCGCGGGCGCTGGGCATCGAGACATTCGCGCTGTGGCGGCTGGGCTCCGAGGACAACTCGCTGTGGAAGATATGGGACAAGCCGATCCGTGCCAATCCCGTCATCGACCTGGCGCATGTGGACCCCGGCTTCGACGTCGACACTGAGGGGCAAGGCGACATTCTGCAAATCACGCGCAAGATGCAGTCCGGCACGCGCGTGCTGACCATGGACGACGACGATTCGGTGCCACTGCCCTTCCGCTCCGTCACCGCAGAGACGATGACCTCCTACCCGCTCTCCTACACCGTGCAACAGACCGGTTATCACCCGAAGGAAGTAGCCCTGAGCTTCGACGACGGGCCGGACCCGAAGTGGACTCCGCTCATCCTCAACATCCTGAAGAAGTACCACGTAGTGGGGACGTTCTTCTTGATCGGCGAGGAGGCGCAGAACAACGTCGGGGTGATGCGGCGGATATACAACGAAGGCCACGAGATCGGCAATCACACCTTCACCCATCCCGACATCAGCGAAATCTCGATCTCCAGCGCGGACCTGGAGCTGAACCTGACGGAACGTCTGTTTGCAGCGGAGCTGGGCGTGCAGCCGCTCTACTTCCGGCCTCCCTACTCCATCGACCAGGAGCCCGACACCAACGACCAGGCAGCGCCCGCGGACCGCATTCAGAATCTGGGCTATGTGATTGTCGGCGACAAGATCGACACCAACGACTGGGACGAGCATCCACGCAAGACTCCGCAGGAGATCACCGACAGCGTCTTCCAGCAGATGCACGACATGCAGACCCGCCCCTGGATGCAGGGTTCCATCATCCTGCTGCACGATGGCGGAGGCGACCGCTCGGCAACTATCGCCGCGCTTCCCGTGCTCATCCAGGCCCTGCGCGACCGCGGATACACCATCGTCCCCGTCTCGCAGTTAATGGGCAAGACCCGCGCCGAGGTCATGCCCCCGCTCAACCGCCATCAGCGCTGGCAGGCGCGTGTCGATTCCATCGCCTTCTTCGTCTGGGCCTTCTTCAACCACTTCGTCGTCGCCGTCTTCTTCGTCGGCGACATCCTGATGAGCGCGCGGCTCATCATCATCGGAGTCTTCGCCGTCATCGACCGCTTCCGCAAGCGCAAAAACTTTGCCGGCCCGGACTACGCGCCGCGCGTCGCCGTGCTCATCCCCGCATTCAACGAAGAAAAAGTCATCGTGCGCACCATCCGCTCCGTGCTGATGTCGAACTACAAGAACATCCGCGTCATCGTCATCGACGATGGCTCGAAGGATAATACATATCAGACCGCCATCGACGCCTATCCGGCCGAGATCGCCTCAGGCCGCCTCGCCGTGCTCACCAAGCCCAACGGTGGAAAGGCCGACGCGCTCAACTTCGCCCTGAATCAGACCAACGAGGAGATATACGTCGGCATCGACGCCGACGGTGTCATCGCCCACGACGCCATCGCCAACCTGGTCTGCCACTTCGCCAATCCGAAGATCGGAGCCGTCGCGGGCAACGCCAAGGTGGGCAACCGGGTCAACCTCTGGACCCGCTGGCAGGCGCTCGAGTACATCACCAGCCAGAACTTCGAGCGACGCGCGCTGGACCTCTTCGACGTTGTAATGGTCGTCCCCGGCGCCATCGGCGCGTGGCGCACCGCTGCCGTCAAGGACGGCGGCGGATACCACACCAACACTGTCGCCGAAGACGCCGACCTCACCATGAACCTCCTCGAACAGGGCTACGAGGTCATCTATGAGGACTGCGCCCTCGCCTTCACCGAGGCCCCCATCAACATGAACGGCCTCATGCGCCAGCGCTTCCGCTGGTCCTTCGGCATCCTGCAGGCCATCTTCAAGCATCGCGGCGCCATCCGCAAACGCCGCGCCATGGGCTTCTTCGCCCTGCCCAACACGCTCATCTTCCAGATCCTGCTTCCGCTCTTCTCGCCCTTTATCGACCTGATGTTCTTCGCCGGCGTTGCCAATTATTTCTACAACAAGCACTTCCATCCCGAGGCGGCCTCGGCGGCCAGCTTCGAGAAGCTGCTTGCCTTCTTCCTCGGCTTCCTCATCATCGACTTCGTCACCTCCGCGCTGGCCTTCTCGCTGGAACGAAAGCATCCGGCTTGCAAGGGCGACGCATGGCTGCTCTGGCACATCTGGATTCAGCGCTTCACCTACCGCCAGGTCTTCTCGATTGTGCTCTTCAAGACGCTCAAGCGCGCCATCGACGGCAAGCCCTTCGCCTGGGACAAGCTCGAACGCACCGTAACCATGTCCCGCGAGACCGAAAAACTCACCGAACTAGGCTGACCATCCGCCTTACCGGAGGGAGCGTGGGGCTTCAGCCCCACGAATAAGTGCCAATGGAAGGACGGGCTTTAGCCCTGGGCCTTCCCCGGCAGACGACGGATGAATGGGGCGCCCAAAATGCTATAGTGGCTGCACCACCCGCCTGATAAGCGTTGGCGGAAGACTCACTATAAAGGCGGCTAAGGTTATGAAGCCGGGTGCCCCAGGTGCCTCGCTTTTGGGCACCTGGGAGAGTCGGGTGCACCATCCTTCGCTTTCTTTCTAGCGAAGGGTGGGTCTACCGCCAACTCCGCCCGCTCCCGAAAATTTTTTCCTCGAATTTCCCCGTAAAATCGCCGTGTCAAGCCCCTCAACCCCCCCAAATCCCCATAACTCACACCAACTAAACCACATAAATCCGAAAAATAGTTGGCATAGTAGTTTCCCTCCAACGCATATAATTAAAGCAGTAGAGATGAGAGAGAGAAGCCCGGCACATCCGTCGGGCTTCTTTTGTTTGCCTCTGCGCCAAAGAAGTCGTCGTTTATCTCTCCGGAGGGTGTACGAAAACGCGCATCCTGCGCTGTTTTTCCTCCAGAAATGCAGCTTTCGAGGAGCATCTCCGGAGGGATAGGGCCAGAAAAATCGCTCTAAGTCATTTGTAAAGTCATATTTAGCAGTAACTCATTTAGAATGTTATATGGAGCGGCACAGACCCTATGCAATCCACAGATTCCAAAAGAGTTCTTCGCAAGATACCCCCCGGGGGGGGAGGGGGGGGAGGGGGGAGTTAATAACTGATTAACAATGCATGAGATTGGCGGGTGGCCACCCACAAAACCAGCTTGGGTGCCTGCGCACCCTACTTTTTCTTCTTATGTCGTGCCTTCGCCATCTCC
>Ga0302198_10000328_pt1 | contig 53417 bp, 36 predicted proteins | sample II_Bog_N2_2_FD_193521 | JGI IMG/M metagenome (GOLD analysis project Ga0302198, IMG submission 193521) | Peat permafrost microbial communities from Stordalen Mire near Abisko, Sweden - II_Bog_N2_2 | ecosystem: Environmental > Terrestrial > Soil > Wetlands > Peat | place: Sweden: Abisko...
CCGGCGGCGGCGGCACCACTCCGGCGGCGGCATCGGCGTGGAAGGCGAGATAGGTCAATCGGGCATCCATGGCGGGGGCCTCCGGATGGGGAACAAGGGGTGGCATGGGGTCAGGCGCCCAACAGGGTGGGCCGCCAGGCGAGCGCGCGGGCTTCGATGGCGCGGATCAGCGCATCCGCCCCCAGCCCGAGCACCGCATAGACTAGCAGGCAGACGACGATGATATCGGTGCGCATGAAATCACGCGCATTGTTGACCAGATAGCCAAGGCCGGCCGAGGCGTTGATCTGCTCGGCCACCACCAGCATCAGGATCGCGATCGACAGCGAATAGCGCACCCCCACCAGCAGTTGCGGCAGCGCCCCGGGCAGGATCACGTGCCAGATCTGCTCGGCGCGGTTGAGCCCGAAGCTGCGCGCGCTTTCCAGCAGGCGCACGTCCACGCTGCGAATGCCGCCGTAGAGGTTGATGTAGGTCGGAAACAGCGAGGCGAAGGCGATCAATGCCACCTTCGGCGCCTCGCCGATGCCGAACCAGACGATGAACAGCGGGGTCAGCGCCAGCGTCGGGATCGTGCGGTTGATCTGCACGATCGGGTCGATCGCCAGCTCGGCCCTGCGCGACAGCCCGGTAGCCAGCGCCAGCGCGATCCCCAGCGCCACGCCGATTGTCAGCCCGACCGCCACCCGCTCGAACGAGACGAGGAGATTGTCGGGCAACTCGCCCGAGACGATCATGTCGCCCAGCGAACGCAGCACCGTCGATGGCGCCGCCAAGGTATGCGTGGGGATGACGCCGATGCGCGACGCCACCTCCCAGACCGCCAGGAACACCAACGGCGAGACCCAGCGCGCGGCGCCCAGGCGGCGGACTAAGGAGGAGGACGCGGTCATGACTCGAAAACCTATGTGGTGTTTGGAAGCCCAGTGAGCCTGCAAATCTCTACCGCTGCAATCGAGTTTTAGCCCGGACCTATCATCCCGCCTCATAGGTGAACGCTGAACGGTGCCAGCGCCGCGATCAAAGCCAGACGGCGCCGGCGTCGCAGCGGCCCACGCTGCCGGACGAAGAAATACTTTGCCGGCCTTAATGTCTACTGTTTTGATTGATATTTGACATTGCCTCATAGATCAGCGGCGGGGGCCGGCCGGTTGGAGGCCCCGAACCCGCCTCCCCGACCGCAAGGCCCGTGCATGACCGTCAACCTGCCCACCAACCTGCTGCGCAGCTTTATCGCCATCGTCGATACCGGTTCGATGCTCAGCGCTTCGGAGAAAGTGTTCGTCACGCAATCGGCGCTGTCGCTCCAGATCAAGCGGCTCGAGGACCTGCTCCAGCAACCGCTGTTCAACCGCGACGGCCGCCGCCTGACGCTGACGCCCTCGGGCGATCTGATGCTCGATTACGCGCGCCGCGTGCTGCTGCTCCACGACGAGGCCGTGCGCGCTGTCGCCGCTGGCCAGTTCGCGGGGCCGGCGCGGATCGGCATGGTCCAGGATTTCGCCGAAACGCTGCTGACCGGGCTGCTCGGCCAGTTCGTCGAGTTGCACCCTGAGGCGCAGATCTATTCGCGCATTGCCGGCACCGCCGAACTGATCGAAATGCTCGAGCGGCACCAGCTCGATATCGTCCTGGGTTTTGCCGGCAATACCGATCCGCACGCGATCGCCCATGCGCCGATGAACTGGTATGGCCGGCGCGAGCTGGCCAGCCAGGCCGTGATCCCCATCGCGGTGCTGGAAACCCCCTGCCGGTTTCGCGAGGCGGCGATCCGCGCGCTGGATGACGCCGGCCGGCCGTGGCGGATCACGGTGGAAACCCCCAATCTCACTACGCTGCGCGCGGCGGTCGAGGCCGGGCTGGGGTTGACCTGCCGCACCCGCCTGTTCCTCAAGGACGAGCCACTGATCGACACCGAGCTGCCGGAACTGCCGCAAGTCGCGTGCACGTTACGCACCGCCCCCTCGCTCGATGGCCCGACAGGGCACCTGGCGCGGCTGGTACGCGAGACCGTGCTGGCGCTCTGATATTGCGATTCGTCATGCACCGCCGAGCCCTTCTCATTGGGCAAGGCGGCTGGCGCGGGTCTAGGTTTTTCCTTCTACCAGCAGGAAGGGCCCCGGCATGACCACACATTCCCCCGCATCCGCATCGCTGGCCGCGCGCTTCGCTGCGCTCCAGGCCGAGCGCGAACGCACCTGGGCGCCCGCCCAGCTCGCCGCCAACGCCGGTCAGCGGGCGGGCCTGATTGCGGCGCACAATCCCGCCGCGCACCCCGCGCCGGGTACGGACATCGCTCCGTTCACGCTGATTCAGGCCGATGGCGGCACGCTGACCTCGGCCGCATTGCTGGCGGGCGGGCCGGCGGTGGTGGTGTTCTTCCGCTTCGGCGGCTGTCCGGCCTGCAACATCGCGCTGCCGTATTATGAGGAACGGTTATGGCCCGCGCTGAAGGCCGCCGGCATCCGGCTGGTGGCGATCAGCGCGCAGACCCCGGTCGATACCGGCATTGTGCTGCGCAACGGCCTGACGTTCCCGGTCACGACCGATCCCGATTATACGCTGGCGCGCCGGCTGGGCATCACCTTCTTTCCCGAGGCGCAGCCCGAGATCGCCCCCGGTGCGGACTGGATCGGCGCGACGCTGGGCACGCACAGCTGGGAAATGACACAGCCGGCGGTGCTGGTGCTCAACGCCGACGGGACGCTGCGGCATATGGCGGTGAGCCCCGACTGGCTCGATCGGCCGGAGGCGGAGAATATTCTCGCGCATGTGCCCGAAGTGACAGGCGCGCGGGCGGCGGCCTGAAAAGTGGAAGGGTGAATGCGAGGGGCTGGCCCCTCGCATTCACCCTTCCCTGTCGGACTCGGCGCTTTGGTTCGGTCTTGCGCAAAGGCTCAACGCCGCAGGCTTTCACGAACCTTGGCGCTCTTGATCGACCTCACATATGATTGCGGCTTCGCCGCAAGGCGCAACGCAGTCAAGGTCCGGGGGTGTAACTCCCCCGGGAAGTCCCTTTTCTTCAATACCCCCGCTCGCGATCCACCAGATCCGTAGGCGCCTCGCCGCGCACCACCCGCGCCATATCCTCGGCGACTTTCTCGAACAGGCGATGCCGCGCCAGCGTGTAGTTGGCCGACAGATGCGGGGTCAGCCGCACTTTCGGGTGCGTGTAGAGCGGATGGCCATCGGGCAGCGGCTCTGGCTCGGTCACATCGAGCGTGGCGAACCCCAGCGGCCCGTGATCGAGCGCCGCCACCAGCGCCGCCTGATCGACCACCGATCCGCGCGCGACGTTGATCAAATGCGCCCCCGGCCGCGCCCGCGCCAGCAGTTCGGCGTTGAACAGATGCCGCGTGGCCGGCGTGGCGGGCACCGCGATGACGATGTGATCGGCGCGCGCGACCACCGCCTCAACACTGCCGAGCAGTTCGACCCCTGGCACCGATTCTGCACCATTGCGGCGCACGCCGACGACATGGGCGCCCAGCGCGCTCGCCCGCCGCGCCACCGCCTGCCCGATCGCGCCCAGCCCGACAAGCCCCACGGTGGTGCCTGCCACCTGGCCCAGCGGCGTGTGGCGCCATGCGGCGGCGCTGGTCACGCGGACGCTGTCGAGATCCTTCGCCTGCAGGTATATGGCGGCGATCACGTAGTCGGCGATCTCCTCGGATGCGGTGCCGCGCCCGCAACTGACCAGCGGCGCGTGCAGCAGCCATTCCGGATAGAAATCGATCCCCGCCGAGGCCGAGAACACCCAGCGCAGCCGCCCCGGCCATGCCTCGGGGCGCACCGCGGCGCGCTGGCGGGTGCCGATCCATTCGGGCGAGGGCCGCACGATCAGCACATCGGCATCGGCCGCGGCGCGCCACGGCTCCGCATCGGGCACCGGGATGAGGTGCAACGGCAGTGGCAAGGTCGCCAGCTTGCGGTTGAAATCGGCGTCGAGCTGGCTGGCGACGACGAGGCTCATGCCACGCCTCCAGCCGCGCGCTGCAACGCCTCGCGCCCGGCGCCGACCAGCACCGTATCGGCCTGCGGCGAGTGGATGCGGCTGCACAGCACGTCGCGGAAATGGCGTTCGAGCGGGTGATTACGGCTGATGCCGGGATTGCCGGTCAGTTCGATGGCGATCTCTACCGCGCGGATGGCATTGGTGTTGGCGATGTGCTTGACGAGGTTGGCCTGGGTCGGGGCGGGCACGTCGCCGGCATCGGCGCCGCGCGCCGCCGCCTCGATCAGCACGCGGTTGGTGGCGAGCAAAGCCTCGATCTCGCCGAATTTCTCCTGCACCCGCGGCAGGCTGGCCAGCGGCGCGCCGAGGTTGGCCGGCACCCGCGCATTGAGGTAGCGGCCCAGCCAGTTGCGCGCGGCGCGGGCAACGCCATCATAGATCGTCGCGATGGCCAATGCATTCCACAGCGCTTGCGTACTGGCCTCGCCCGGCTTGGGCGCCCAGTCGACCGGCGCGCGCAAGTCCACCGCCCATTCGGCGGGGGTCGGCGTGGCATCGAACACCACTTTGTGGCTGACGGTGGCGCGCATGCCGAGGTGGTCCCACTCGGGGACGATAGTGATGCCCGGGCTGTCGGGCGCGACGAGGAACAGGCCGAGTTGCGGATCATCGCCCTCGGTGCGCGCAAAGACCGCGAACCAGTCGAGCCCGGTCGATCCGGTCGAATAGATCTTTTCGCCGGTGATCGCCCAGCCGGTGTCGGTGCGCCGCGCGAACGTCTTGGGCAATCCGCCGCGCACCGGCGTGCCCAGTTCGGGCTCGACGCGGAAGGTGCCGATCAGGCCGCCGCCGGCCACCGCCTCACGCGCCAGCCGTTCGTAGATCGCACGCGGCCAGCGCGTCGATTTCTCCGGCGCAGCGTGGAAGGCATAGGTCATGAACAGGATCAGCGCGGTCGAGGGCTCGCCCTCGGCTACCGCGCCCAGCACGCGCAGCGCATCGACGAAACCCGCCCCGCCGCCGCCGAGCCGCGTATCGACGGTCAGCCCGATCAGCCCCGCCTGCGCCAGCAGATCGAAATTCGCGCGCGGAAACTGGCCGGAGCGGTCATAGCCTTCCGCCCCCTCGGCCAGCGCGGCGGTCAGCCGGGCAAGCGCGGCATCGGAAAGATCAGGGCGCACCGACACCGGCGCGGCAAGCGTGGCCATCACGAAGCCTCCTTGGCAATCGCATCGTTGAACGCGGTGCTCCACAGTGGGCGCACATCGGCGTGGCCGGGGATCAGCCCGGCGGCGGAAAACACATCGGCCACCGCCTGTTCGGAGGCGATCGCGGCATCGGTGACGGGGCGCAGGGTGTAGTATTCGCTGCGGCGGCGGAACTGGTCGCGCACGTAGTCGACCGGCACGCCGATGTCGCCAGCCACCACCTGCGCCCATTGCGCCTGATTGGCGGCGGCCCAGCGCAACCCCTGCGCCTGCAACCCGAGATAACGGCCCACCCAGTCCTTGCGCACCGGATCGTCGATCAGGTCGGCGGGCACGGCAATGGTATAGTTACCCGACAGAAAGCCCAGCGCCGTCCGCAAGATCCGCGCGCCCTGCGTGGCGATGGCACGCTCGATTGGAAAGCCATAGATCGCCCAGGCATCGAGCGATCCGCGCGCGAAGGCCTCGGCCCCGTCGGCGACGGTCATGGCGACAGGGGTGATGTCCTGCCACGACAGCCCGACCGATTGCAGCATCCGGATCAGGTAATACTGTGTCGTCGTCGCCCGGACATAGCCGATGCGCTTGCCTTTGAGGTCGGCCAGGGTGGTGATCGCCGAACCCTTGGGTACCAACACCACCTGGTTGTTCACATCGCCATGGAGCACGGCAATCTGGCGGAAATTCTGCGCGGCCGAGGCGGCGGCAAAGGCAGGCGGGATCTCGCTCATCCCGCCGAAATCGAGCCCGCCCGAGTTGAACGCCTCGACCTGGAGATGGCCCGATTCGAAGTGCGAGTAGGCCACGGGGAAATCGGGTTTGATGCCGGCGGTGCGAAACAGCAACTGGGTATCGAGTTCACCCTTGCCGGTGAGCCCCACGCGTAATGCCGTCGGCGTCGTGCCACCACGATGGCACCCGGACAGCGCCAGCGCCGCACCGCTGACCAGCGCCAGGCCCCCGCCCAGCACCGCCCGGCGCGAGGAAACGGTGCGCCTCGACGGCGAGAATGGGGCCGGCAAGCCGTGGGACAAATCATCGCGCAAGGACATAAGGCAGGGATCGCTCCGGTCGGGGGTGGCGGGTTCGCGTCGGCGGCAGAATTATCTACCATATTTATAGAGTTATCCGGCAACGCAAACGAGTTCCAGCCGAAACCTATGAGGAATGCCAATCGATCGCGGATAACCCCGCCCTCCGCCTGATAACCGGTCCAGATCCGCCAATTGCGTTAGAAAATGGCTGCTGCACGCCCGTTTCAAAGCAACATGAGGCAACGTATCAACAAAATCTTGGTGCGTCACAATCTGATCTATTCGCGACGCCCCGGCACCTGTTCTATGAGATCCGGTGAAGTGTGCATTGCGAAAACTCGGTATTCGGCCTTGCCGACACACCATAACGGATGGCCCCGCACACAAAACAGCATGGGGCAATTTGCAAGATGATCACGCTCACCTCCCGCTTGGCCGCGCGCCGACAACTGGCTCTCGGCACCGGCCTAGCGGCGGCATTGGCCGCGCTTGCACCGGCCGGCGCCCGCGCCGCCGACAACGCCCCAGCCCCGGCCGACGCCGCGCAGGACAGCACCGCCAGTTCGACCGGCGACATCGTCGTCACCGCCACGCGCAAGGAAAGCTCGCTGCAAAAGACGGCGGTGGCGCTCAGCGTGATCGGATCGGGCGATATCGCCGCGCACAACACCATCACCGCGCGCGACCTCGCGGGGCAAGTGCCGGGCTTTTTCATCAGCCAATCGGGCATCACCCCATCCACGCAGATCTTCTATATCCGCGGCATCGGCGATGCCGATCCGATCTTCGATCCCTCGGTGGCGGTCTATGTCGATGACACCTATTTGCCGCGCGCGATCAACGGCATGACCGATCTGACCGACATCGAGCGGGTGGAACTGTTGCGCGGGCCGCAAGGCACGCTGTTTGGCCTGACGGCGGCGGCCGGCGCGATCCGCTATATCACCCGCGCCCCGACCGACCGGTTCACCGCCCGCGCCGATGTGTCTTATGGCAGTTACAACACCGTCAACACCCACGGCTATGTCTCTGGGGCGCTGATTCCCGGTTTGCTGAAGGCCAGCCTGGCGGTCGCGCACGACCAGCACGAAGGCTATACTTGGGATCCCACGATCAAGCGCCGCGTCAACGATCAGGACACCACCGGCGGCCGCTTCAAGCTGCTGTTCACACCCTCGACGCGGTTTCGCGCGCTGATCACGCTCGATGGCACGGTCGATCACGCGGCGACGGCCTATTACACCCCGGTCAAGCCGATCATCGGCGGCACGCTGAAGAGCCCCGTCTATGGCGCCTATCAGGCCAACACCAGCTATGCCTCGCAGGAGCCGCTCAACAAGTCGTGGACCAGCGGCGCTGCGGCCAAGCTGACTTATGATATCGACCCGCACCTCAAGCTGCATTCGATCACCGCGCTGCGCCGTTTCGCGCAGGATCCGGTGAACTATAACAACGATGGCCAGCCGCTGGTCCCCTACAGCAGCACAGTGACGCAACTGGTCTCGATCTCCGACAACCTGATCAAGTACCACGATAAGGAAGTGACCCAGGAGTTCCAGATCCAGGGCGATTACGGCATCGTCGATTTCACCGGCGGCCTCTATTACCTGTTCGAGGATTTCAGCAGCAACCGCATCGGCTATGTCGTCTCGGCCACAGCGGCGACCGCCAACCCGGCCAATCCCTTCGACCAGATCGGCGACACCAAGACCAACAACTATGCCGCCTATCTTCAGGGCAACGCCCATCTCACCAGCCGGCTGACCCTGACTCTCGGCGGCCGCTATTCGATCCAGCGGCGCAAGTTCAACTTCACCGGCGTCGCCGACAATTTCAGCAGCCAGCTGATCACATCACCGGCGAACTTCACCTACTATGGCCGCAAGGTTTGGCGCAGCTTCACCCCCAAGGTTGGGCTCTCGTATCAGGTCACGCCAACGGTGTTCGCCTTTGCCAGCGTCGCCAAGGGGGTCGATGCCGGTGGCTTCAACAACCGCGCGACCTCGCTGGCGAGCGCATTGCCCTATGATCAGGAAACCGTCACAACCTATGAAGGCGGGTTGAAAACCGATTGGCTGGACCACCACCTGCGCATCAACGCCACCGGGTTCTACAACGATTACCGCAACCTGCAGGCCACCGCCACGGTGATCAGCCCGGTCAACCAGACACTTGTCTCGGTGCGATCGAACGCGCCCAAGGCGCATACCGCCGGGTTCGAGCTGGAAACCACCGCGCAGGCCACCCCGCGCCTCACCGCCAACTTCAACGCCAGCTACCTACTGACCCGCTATGACAATTTCCCCAATGCCGGCGGTACCAGCGTCAACAACCTGATCAGCGTCACCGGCAACCAGTTGCCGTTCAGCCCGCGCTGGCAGCTTTCGGGCGGGGCGACCTGGCGCGTGCCGGTCCGAGTGCCCGGCGAGATCAGCCTCAATGCTAACGCGACGTATGAAACGTCCTATTTCTCCGACGTCTATAACTATACGCAGGGTCAGGTGCCGGGGCAGGCCTACCTCAACGCCGGGCTCAGCTATACGCCGACGGGCGGGCACTGGACATTGTCGGTGACCGGCAAGAACCTGACCGATCACATCGCCTACCAGTCGATCACCTGGGGCGGCACGCAGAGCCTGTGGCTGGGCCCGCAGAACCCGCCGCGCACGGTGGTGGCCAAGCTGGCCTTCAGTTATTGAGCCTTGCGCGCCACCCCCGGGGATAACGCGGGGGTGGCGCGCCGTTAGAACGCGATTTCCAGGCCTTCAAAGTCGAACAGCTTGCCGCTGTCTGGAGCCTTCAGGTCCTCGATCACATCGAGCAATTGCAACGCGGCCCGTTCTGGATCGAACAGCCGTCCGGGCTGAACATTGCCTTGAAACGGGCGTGACAGCGCCGTATCCACCGTGCCCGGGTGCAGCGTCACCACGATCGCGCGGTTGTTGCGCCGGCGTTCCTCGATGGCGAGGTTGCGCACCAGCATGTTCAGCGCCGCCTTCGACGCGCGATAGCCGTACCACCCGCCGAGCTGGTTATCGGAGATCGACCCCACCCGCGCCGACAGCGCGGCAAAGACCGTCCGTTCGCCTCTGGGCATGATCGGCAGAAAATGCTTCGCCACCAGCGTGGGCCCGATCGCATTGACGGCATAGACCTGCGCCAGCCAATCCGGATCGATGTCGCGCAGCGCCTTTTCGGGACCCTGCCCGTGGGCATGGAGCAGGCCCGTCGCGACGATCACCAGCCTCGGCGGCGGCCCCTTGGCCACGGTGGCGGCGGCGGCGGCGATGCTGGCCTCGTCGCGCAGGTCGATATGTCGGGGCCCGCTGCGCGACCGGGCGAAACCGTAAACCGCATCGAACGCGCCCTCCGCCATCAGCGCTGCCTCGAAAGCCGCGCCAATCCCACCAGAGGCGCCAATGACGACGGCGGAACCCTTGCCCGCGCCGCTCATGCCCGAGTGAACCGCCAGCGGTCGGCATCGCTCTGGGCCGCATCGAAGCGATAGCCGTCGCTGTCGAAACCACGCATCGCATCGACCTCCGTGATATGGTGCTCGCAAAGCCAGCGCGCCATCATGCCACGCGCGCGCTTGGCGGCGAAGCTGACGAAGCGCGGCCCATTGGGCCCCGGCTCACGAAACTCGACCTCGATGATGCGCGCGCCCGCCAGCTTGCCCTTGACGGCGGCGAAGTATTCCAGGCTGGCGAGATTGAGCACCACGCCCGACCCTTCATCGGCCAATTGTTGAAGCACGAGTTCGGCGATGCGCGCGCCCCACCAATCGGTCAGTTTCGCGTGGTCTGGTGCCCAGCGCGTGCCCATCTCCAGCCGGTAGGGCCGGATCGCGTCGAGCGGCCGGAGCAGCCCGTAAAGGCCCGAGAGCATCCGCACATGCTCCTGCGCGAAGGCAACGCCCGCATCGTCCAGCGTATGCGCCTCGAACCCGGTGTAGACGTCGCCGGCAAACGCGAACAACGCCGGTCGCTCTGGCAACGTGTCGAAATCGCGAAAGCGTGTCGCATTGAGTTCGGCCAGACGCGGCGAAATATGCATCAGGTCCGCCAACCGTTGTGGCGACAGGTGTGCCGCCGCCTTGGCCAGGCCGCGCGCTTCCTGGTCAAAATGCGGGGTTGTGGCATCCAGCGGCGGCAGCGCGCGTTCGAAGTCCAGCGTCTTTGCGGGGGAAAGCAGGGCAATCATGTCGCCGTCCGTAGGGGGAATAGGTGTCGGCGTCAAAATGGCCAGTGGGCCATCACTTCGGCCCGGTTGTCGGTGACCCGGCGGTGATCAGCGCCTCGCGTTGCAGGTAGAGCCGTCCGGCATCGACGCGGATCGGGATCACCGGCACGCAGCCACGATCCTCCCCCAACGCCTGCCCGGTCTTGAGCGAGATGTTCCAACTGTGCAGCGGGCAGGTCACCACCGCGCCGTGGATAATTCCCTGACTGAGCGGTCCGTGCTTGTGCGGGCACTTGTTGACCAGCGCGTGGAACTGGTGGTCCAGCGTGTGGAAGATGGCAATTTCCTCGCCGCCCTGCACCGGCAAGGTGCGGGCGCTGCCCGGGGCGATCTGGCTGGTCGGGCCGATGTCGATCCAGTCGCCGATCATTCGGCGGCCTCCTCGATGACGAGGGTGGGGAAGGGGCGGAACTCGGCCAGATGGCGGTGGAGGTCGGCATCCTCGCCGGCGACGCGGCGGGCCCAGGGATCGTCCTGCATGAACGATTGCGAATAGCGGAACTTGGCGGCCAGGCGCGTGATGGCCTCCGGATCGTCGAACAGGCGGGCCTTGATCCGCTCCAGCCCGACGCGCTCGATCCACGGCGCGGTGCGTTCGAGGTACCAGGCATCCTCGCGGTAGAACTGGATGAAGGCGGCGCAGACCTCCATGGCTTCGGCCTCGGTGGTGACCTTGCACAGCAGGTCGGTGGCGCGGACCTTGATGCCGCCGTTGCCACCGACGTGCAGTTCGTACCCCGAATCGACGCAGATCACGCCGAAGTCCTTGATCGTCGCCTCGGCGCAATTGCGCGGGCAGCCGCTGACGGCGATCTTGAACTTGTGCGGCATCCAACTGCCCCAGGTCATCCGTTCGAGCTGGATGCCGAGGCCGGTCGAATCCTGCGTGCCGAACCGGCACCATTCGCTGCCGACGCAGGTTTTGACCGTGCGCAGCGACTTGCCATAGGCATGGCCCGAGACCATCCCCGCCGCGTTGAGATCGGCCCAGATCGCCGGCAGGTCCTCCTTCTTCACCCCGAAGATGTCCAGCCGCTGGCCGCCGGTCACCTTGACCATCTTGCCGTATTTCTCGGTGGCGGCGGCGATCGCGCGCAGTTCGTCGGGATTGGTCATCCCGCCCCACATGCGCGGCACCACCGAATAGGTGCCATCCTTCTGGATATTGGCGTGGAGCCGTTCATTGACGAAACGGCTGGCCTGATCGTCCTTGTATGCACCGGGCCACGCGCACAGCAGGTAATAGTTGAGCGCCGGCCGGCACGAGGCACACCCATCGGGGGTTTTCCAGCCGAGTTCCTGCATGACCTGCGGAATGGCACGCAGATTGCGCTCGACGATCAGGCGGCGGACGTCGTCATGCGTGAACGTCGTGCATTTGCACATGGTGCGCGGCCCGGCCTCGACGCCCTCGCCCAGCGACAGCCGCAGCAGGCTCTCCACCAGCCCGGTGCACGATCCGCAACTGGCGCTGGCCTTGCAGGTGCCGCGCACGGCATCGAGGCTGCACGCGCCGCCAGCGATGGCCGCGACCACCGTCCCCTTGGAGACGCCGTTGCACCCGCAGATCTCGGCATCCGCGCCCAGCGCCGCCACCGCCGCATCGGGATCGGCCGCCGCCCCGCCGCCCAGCGCAAAGGCCTGACCGAAGATCAGCGTATCGCGGATGGCGCCGATGTCCTCGCCGCGCTTGAGCAGGTCGAAGTACCAGTTGCCATCGCTGGTCTCGCCATAGAGCACCGCGCCGACCAGCCGATCGCCGCGCACCACCACGCGCTTGTAGAGCCCGCGCGCGGCATCGCGCATGACGATATCCTCGCAGCCGTCACCGCCCGAGAAATCGCCGGCAGAAAACAGGTCGATCCCCGAGACCTTGAGCCGTGTCGCCGTCGCCGCCCCGGCAAAGCCCGAGGGTGCGCCGGCCAGTGCATCGGCCAGGCTGCGGCACATCTCCCACAGCGGCGCGACGAGGCCATAGCAGGTGCCGCGATGCTGCACGCATTCACCCACCGCCAGGATCGCCGGGTCGCTGGTGACCATGTGATCGTCGACCAGAATGCCTCTTTCGACGTCGATTCCGGCGGTGCGCGCGAGGCCGGTTGCGGGGCGGATACCCACCGCCATGACCACGATGTCGGCGGACAATTCACGTCCGTCCTTCAGCCGCACCCCGGTCACCCGGCCACCCTCGCCGAGGATCTCCGCCGTGTCGGCGCCGGTCAGGATCGTCTGGCCACGCCGTTCCAGCTCGGTCTTGAGCAGATAGCCCGCTGCCTCATCCAACTGCCGCTCCATCAACGTCGGCATCAGGTGCAGCACAGTCACATCCATGCCGCGCAGGGCGAGGCCGTGCGCGGCCTCCAGCCCCAGCAAGCCGCCGCCGATCACCACCGCATGACCGCCCCGGGCGGCCGCGGCGACCATCTTGTCGACATCGTCCAGATCGCGAAACGTGACGACCCCCGCCAGATCCTTACCCGGCACCGGGATGATGAACGGATCCGAACCCGTGGCGATCAGCAAGCGGTCATAAGCCTCGACCCGACCCAAGGCGCTGGTCACGGTGCGGGTGTCGCGGTCGATCGCCACCACCGGATCGCCGGCGACCAGTGTGATCGCATTGTCCGCATACCAGTCGGCCGGGTTGATCACGATCTCGTCGAAGGTCTTGTCCCCGGCCAGCACCGGCGAGAGCATGATGCGGTTGTAATTGACGCGCGGCTCGGCGCCGAAAATGGTCACCGCGTAACGCCCCGGGGTACGGGCGAGGATCTCCTCCACGGCGCGGCACCCGGCCATGCCGTTGCCGATGACCACCAGCCGCTCTGCGGCATCGGGTGTATCCTTCGTCACATTCGCGCTCCTTCACCGGGCACGTGCCAACGCCAAACAGCCGCCACGACACAGGCCCGCCATGGACCAGATCGAGGCGGCACCGTTGCCACGCAAAAGAGGATGGATCAGATCGAACTGGCCAAAGGGATCACCCGCCATTGGGCAATCGGCCGTTCACTGCATTGGTGGGAACATACACCCGACGCGGCGCTTCGCAAACACATTTTGCACCCGCGAAGGCGCACCGGCATCACCGCACCGGTGATCGCTGCCCCGCCGCATAGGCCAACAGTTGGTCGGGATCGAACGCCTGCCCATCGAAAAACCGGTTGTCGGCAAGCGCCATCACCCCCTGATGCGCGCCCACGGCGGTCAACTGGCTGAGGCTGCCCTCGACCTTGGAACTGGCCGCCGGCAGGGGTTCCTCAGTGCCCAGCAGGGCGGCGCGATAGACATCGGGGCGGAACACCCGGCCCGCGCGGGTGGCGTCGTCCAGATCGACCGTCCCGCCGTCCCAGCGGATCATCTGGGTGTAGAGCCACTGCGCCTGACTGACCCAGGGGAAATTGGCCGCCTCGCGGTATTGGAACATGAAATCGGGGAAATGGAAGGGTGCCGCGCCCTGACGGAGGCACAACCGGTCAGTGATCGCGCGCTCGATCAGGTCCCGATGGCCATCAAGATATGCGGGGCGCGCCAAAATCGCTGCATTCTCGCGCGCCATGCCCTCATCGGCAAACTGGCGCGCGGCACGGCACATCGCGCGGATCAGCGCCTCGACCTCGTCGCGGCGCGCGTCCAGTACGCCCTCGCGCATGGCCAGCACTTTCTCAACGCCGCGCCGCCAGATCTGCGCGGTGACCAGCACGATCACCCCCACGCCGCGCTCAACCGCGACGCTGTTCCACGGTTCGCCCACGCAGATCGCATCGACCTCGCCCGCCGCCAGCGCATCGGCGCTGAACGGCGGCGGGACGACGGTGATCTCGACATCGCGATCCGATTCGATCCCACAAGCCGCCAGCCAATAGCGCAGCATGTAGTTGTGGCTGGAGTAACGGTGGACCACCGCGAAGCGCAGCGGTGCGCCGGTCGCGCGGCGTTCGGCCGCCACCTCGCGCAGCGCCGCGCCCACCTGCGCCGGATCGCCCAACCGCCCCGGCGGCGCCACGCGCGCGGCCAGATCCGGCCGCATTGTGATGGCATTGCCGTTCAGCCCCAGCGCAAACGGCACCGCCAGCGGCTGGGCCGGGCGCCCCCGCCCCAGTGTGGTGGCAATGGCCAGCGGCGCCACCATGTGCGCCGCATCGGTATGCCCATAAAGCAACCGATCGAGCACCGTCGCCCACGACACATCGCGCACCAGCCGCAGTTTCAGCCCTTCGGCGGCGGCGAATCCATGCTCGAACGCCAGAATCGGCAGCGCGGCATCGACCAGTGGCAGGAACCCGATGGCAAAGTCCCGGCTCATGTCATGCTCCTCCGATCAGTTTGTGCGCGGTGATCAGCGCGTCGGCGATCTCAGCGATCCGCTTGCCCTGATCCATCGCCGATTTGCGCAAGGCGGCATAGGCATCCGGCTCGGCCATGCCGCGCGTGCGCATCAGGATGCGCTTGGCGGCATCGATCGAATCGCGCTCGGCCAGCTTGCCGCGTGCGTCGGCCAGATCGGATTGCAGCCGGGCAAAGGCATGAAACCGGCGGATCGCCAGATCGAGGATCGGCCGCAACCGATGCGCGGCAAAGCCATCGACGACATAGGCCGAAACCCCGGCATCGATACTGGCGCCGAGCGATTCCTCGTCCGAATCATCGACGAACATCGCGATCGGCCGGGCCAGCGCGCGGCTGACCGCGAAATACTCCTCCAGCACATCGCGGCTGGGATTGCCCAGATCCATCAACACGATATCGGGGGCGACCTCGGCGATGCGGGCCACCAGCCCGCGCCTTTCGGTGATCACGAAGATCTCGCAATCATCGAGCGCGGCCAGTCCTTCATGGATGACCGAGGCCCTGACCGCGCTTTCATCGATGATCGCCACACGCATACGCGCGAGGGTGAGCGGTTTTGCCGGGCAAGGCAATCCGCGGCCATTCTTTCACTTCGCACTTGCGTCATGCGCGGGTTCGCGGCACCATGCGCGCATCGAGAGCCGACGCAATGGCGCGTCGGACGTCTCCATGCCCCCAAACTCGACAGACCGGCAATGGCGCCGCCCTTATCCAAGGAGCAGGCCGCTTTGCGCATTTCCCCCAGGCTATCGGCAGACCAGCGACACGATCAGCCCGGCGGCCAACACCGCCGCAAGCATTTGCCAGAACAGCACCGGATTGCGCGCGATCAGCGGCAAGGGCCGGGCGGCGACGCGTTCGACCGCTGCCCCGCCCTCCAGCGCGCGCAGCAGTTCGATCACATCGCCGAACCGCTCGGCCGGATCGAGCGCCACCGCGCGCATCAACACCGCATCGAGCCAGCCGGGGATCTCAGGACGGTTGCGCGATGGCGGATCGGGCCGGCGAAAGCGCGGCCGGCTGAAGGCGTCGGTCTCGCCATGCGGCCATTGCCGGGCGAACAGCCGCCAGAACGTGACGCCCAGGGCAAACTGGTCGCTGGCCTCGCTACCCGCCTCCCCGCGATACATCTCGGGCGCGAGGTAGCCGGGCGTGCCAGGAATGTCGTCCAGCACGACGTCATCGACTTTGGGCAGGCGCGCCACCCCCAGATCGATCAGTTTCAGCCCGCCGTCGGCGGTGAGCATGACGTTCTCCGGCTTGATGTCGCGGTGGATGATGCCCAGCCGGTGCAGGGCGGCAACCGCGCGGGTCAGCCGGATGGCTATGCCCAGCGCCTCGGCCAGCGGCACCCGGCCCGTCAGGCGCGCCTCCAGCGTTTGCCCGGCGTAGAGCGGCTGCACGCCATAGAGGCGGGTCTGACGCTCCTCGGCCATTGGCAAGGCCGCGCCGACGAAGGGGCTGGAGACGCGGCTGCCGACCAGCATCTCGCGGGTGAAGGCCGCGCGCGCGCCCTGCTCGGACAGGAGCGCGGGCTTGGGGAACTTGATCGCCACCTCGGCCCCGCCGATGCTGTCGGTCGCGCGGAACAGGCGGGTGTAACGCCCGTCGGACAAGACAGTGTGCAGCACGAAACCATCGATGCTCTCGCCCACTGTGGGCGGCGGCAGAATGGGCAGGCGCGCCATGTCGCCGGCGATGGCGTCGTGATCGGGCTGGGGCAATTCCACCACATCGATCACCAGCGCGGTGGCATTGTCCTGCCCGCCGGCATCCAGCGCCGCCGCGACCAGCGCCGTGCCATCGGCCTGCGCCGACTGTCGCCGCGCCAGCAAATGCTCGATGCGGCGCGCGCTCAACACGCCATGCACGCCGTCGCTGGTCAGCAGCAGGCGGTCGTGCGGGCTGAGCGCCAGTTCGTGGTGATCGAGCCGCACTTGCTCCTCAAGGCCCAGCGCGCGGAGCAGGACATGCCGCCGATCGGGATGCGGATGGCAGTGATCGCTGGTGATCTGGCGCAGATGCCCGTCGCGCAGCAGCCAGGCCCGGCTGTCGCCAACATGCAGGACATGCGCGCGCCGTCCGCGCAGCACGATCGCGGTCAGCGTGGTCGCCGCATGGCGCATGGTCTCGCCCCGGCCCATCGCCGCCAGCCAGCGGTTATAGGGCCCGACCACGCGCTCCACCGCCGCGGCGACGCCGATCGTGTCGGGCTGGGCATAGTAGCCCTCGATCAGGCTGGTCACCGCCAGTTCGGCCGCCACGCGCCCACCTTTGCCGCCGCTGACGCCATCGGCCAGCGCGGCAACGATACCCTGCCGCGCGGCTTGGGTCGCAGTGCCCGGGCAGGCGGCGGCAAAATCCTGATTGTCCGCGCGCGGTCCGCATGCGCTGGCCACGCCGACAGACACCAACAAACGCCCGTCATCCCTCACCTTGGCGGATCTCCTTCACGCACACACGCGATTGGGGACATCCGCCCGTGCCGCCGTCAAGCCTCCAATTCTGTCCCGCTCCGGAGTTCCGCGCAATGACCGACAAGACCTTCTGGCAATCCGGCCATCGACCGACGCTGATCGTAGCATTCCTCTATTTCGACATCGCCTTCATGGTGTGGAACCTGATGGGGCCGCTGGCGCCGATCTTCGCCAAGAGCCTGCACCTGACCCCGGCGCAAAAGGGCTTTGCCGTGGCGGTGCCGACGCTGGCGGGGGCGGTGCTGCGCCTCGTCAATGGCTTTCTGGCCGACCGCATCGGGCAAAAGCGCACCGGCATCATCAGCCAGTTGATCGTCATCGGCGGGCTGCTGGTCGCGTGGCAGGCCGATATCCACACGATGGCCGGGCTGATGGCGGTGGGCGTGGTGCTGGGCTTTGCCGGGGCCTCGTTCGCGGTGGCGCTGCCGCTGGCCGGGCGTTGGTATCCACCCCAGCATCAGGGCAAGGCGATGGGCATCGCCGGCATGGGCAATTCGGGTACGGTGCTGGCCGCGCTGTTCGCGCCGTTGCTGGCCAAGGCGTTCGGGTGGACCAATGTGCTGGCGCTCGCCACGATCCCGGCGGCCATCGTGCTGGTGCTGTTCATCGCGCTGGCCAAGGATAGCCCCAACCAGCCTGCGGCCAAGCCGCTGGGCCAGTATGTCGCCGGCTATTTCCGCATGCTGGGCGAGGCCGATGCCTGGTGGTTCATCCTGTTCTACGGGGTGACGTTCGGCGGCTTCGTCGGGCTGGCCGGATCGCTGCCGAGCTGGTTCACCACCGAACTGGCGATGACCCCGATCCACGCCGGCTATGCCACGGCGGCCTGCGTGTTCGCCGGATCGCTGGTGCGCCCGATCGGCGGCGCGCTGGGCGACAGCATCGGCGGTATTCGCGCGTTGACCGGGGTTTATGCACTGGCGGCGTTGCTGCTGCTGGTGATCAGCCAAACGCCGGCCAGTTTCGCGTTGATGTTCCCGCTGTTTCTCAGCGTGATGATCGTGCTGGGCGTGGGCAACGGCGCGGTGTTCCAACTGGTGCCGCTGCGTTTCCGCAACGAGATCGGGGTGATGACCGGGCTGGTCGGCTTTGGCGGCGGGTTGGGCGGGTTCTATCTCGCCTCGTCGCTGGGCCTGGCCAAGCAGTGGACCGGGTCGATGGGGCCGGGCTTCCTGATCTTTGCCGCGCTGGCGCTGGTCGCGCTGGGCGGGCTTAGCATGGTCAAGCGGCGTTGGCGTACGACCTGGGGCGCCGCGATCGTCGGGGTGCAGATCTGACCATGACGGGCGCCGGTCCCCAGACGCGACAGGTCAAAAGCGTGTGCCCCTATTGCGGTGTCGGTTGCGGCATCGTGATGGAGGTGCGCGACAACGCCATCGTCAAGGTGACCGGCGACAAGGACCATCCCGCCAACTTCGGCCGGCTGTGCACCAAGGGGGCCTCCTGCAACGTGCCGGTCGCCGCCGAGGGGCGCGCCACTCGGGCCTATGTGCGCACGCCGGACCTCGCCCCGATTGGCATGGAGGAGGCGATTGCCCAAACTGCGAAAGGGCTGCGCACGATCATCGATCGCGATGGGCCCGATGCGGTGGCGCTCTATGTCTCGGGCCAGATGTCGCTGGAGGCGCAATATCTCGCCAACAAGCTGTGCAAGGGCTTCATCGGCACCAACAACATCGAGAGCAACTCACGTCTGTGCATGGCCAGCGCCGCCAGTGGCTACAAGCTGTCGCTGGGTGCGGACGGCCCGCCGGGATCGTATGAGGACTTCGACCGGGCCGACCTGTTCTTCGTGATCGGCGCCAACATGGCCGATTGCCATCCGATCCTGTTCCTGCGGATGATGGACCGGGTGAAGGCGGGAGCCAAACTCATCGTCGTCGATCCGCGCCGGACCGGTACGGCGGACAAGGCCGATCTGTTCCTGCAGATCCGGCCGGGCACCGATCTGGCGCTGATGAACGGGTTGCTACACCTGCTGGTGCGCGATGGGCACACCGACGCCGATTTCATCGCCCGCCGTACCGAGGGGTGGGACGAGATGCCCGCTTTTCTGGCCGACTACACGCCCGCCCGAGTGGCCACGATCACCGGGCTCGCCGAAGCCGATCTCGCCAAGGCCGCGCGATGGATCGGCGAGGCGGAAAACTGGATGAGCTGCTGGACCATGGGGCTCAACCAGAGCACCCACGGCACCTGGAACACCAACGCGGTCTGCAACCTGCATCTGGCCACCGGCGCGATCTGCCGTCCCGGCAGCGGGCCCTTCTCGCTGACCGGCCAGCCCAACGCGATGGGGGGGCGCGAGATGGGCTATATGGGGCCCGGCCTGCCCGGCCAGCGAACGGCCACCAGCCCCGCCGACCGCGCCTTTGTCGAGGACGCCTGGGGCATCGCGCGCGGCACGCTGCGCGCCGGGGCCGGCGCGGGCACTGTTGCCATGTTCGAGGGCATGGCCGCAGGGCGGATCAAGGCCTGCTGGATCATCTGCACCAATCCGGTGGCCAGCATGGCCAACCGCGCCACCGTGATCGCCGGGCTGGAAGCGGCCGAACTGGTGATCGCGCAGGACGCCTATCTCGACACCGAGACCAATCGTTACGCCGACGTGATCCTGCCCGGCGCGCTCTGGGCCGAGGCCGAGGGGGTGATGATCAACTCAGAGCGCAACCTGACGCTGATGCCGCAGGCCGTGTCGCCGCCGGGTGAGGCGATGGCCGACTGGCAGATCATCGCGCGGGTGGCCTGTGCGATGGGCTATGGCGCGGCCTTCGCCTATGCCTCCGCCGCCGAGGTGTTCGACGAGATCCGCCAGTTCTGGAACCCGGCCACCGGCTATGACCTGCGCGGGGCCAGCCATGCGCGCCTCAGCGATCGGCCGTTGCAGTGGCCCTGCCCGCCCGAGGGCGCGGACCGCAACCCGGTGCGCTATCTGAACCCGACGGCGGACGGACGCCCCGCCATCGTCTTTCCCACCGCCAGTGGCAGGGCGGCCTTCCTGCCCCGCCCGCATCTCGATCCCGCCGAGATGCCCGACGCGGAGTTTCCGCTGATCCTCAACACCGGGCGGTTGCAGCATCAATGGCACACGCTGACCAAGACCGGCAAAGTGCCCACGCTCAACAAGCTCAATCCCGGCCCGTTTGTCGAAATCCATCCCGAGGATGCGGAAGCGTTGGCCATTGCGGGGGGCGATCGGGTGGAGATCCGTTCGCGCCGGGGCCGGGCGGTGTTGCCGGCGGTGGTCACCGATCGGGTGCGGCCGGGCACCTGCTTTGCGCCATTCCATTGGAACGATGCGTTCGGCGCGGATCTGGCGGTCAACGCCGTCACCAGCGACGCGGTCGACCCGATCTCGTTGCAGCCCGCCTTCAAGTTCGGCGCCGTGTCGCTGGTCCGCCTGTCCGGCCCCGGCGGGGAGCGCGAGGCCATGCCCTATGCCCCACCACAGGCCGCCGCGATCGATGCGTTCATGCGCGTGATGGGGCTGAACCCCGGCGAAACCCCTGCCCTGACCGATGACGAGCAGACTTATCTCACCGGTTTCACCACCGCCCTGCACTTGCCGGAGGGGCGGCAGAACGGTGGTATCCCGGTGATTGCGGACAGCGCGCCATTCGATTCCACGCGTCGTCATTACATCAACGGCCTGTTGGCGGGGCTGTTCGGCCGGGCAAGCCCGGCGACGCCACCATCGGACAACGCCGACGATGTGCTGATTCTCTGGGCCTCGCAGACCGGCAATGCCGAGACCTTCGCGCAGGCGTGCCAGCAGCGGCTGGCCACGGCGGCGCAGCGCGTCCGGCTCGCGGCAATGGACGCGGTCGGCCCCGGCGATCTTCGGCGCGCGGGTCTGACCCTGCTGATCGCCAGCACGTTCGGCGATGGCGATGCGCCTGATAATGGCACCGGCTTCTGGCAGGCGTTGACCGCCGATCCGGCGCCGGCGTTGGCGGGTGCGCGCTACGCCGTGCTGGCGCTGGGGGATTCCAGTTATGGCCAGTTTTGCGGATTCGGCCGCAAGCTCGATGCCCGGCTCGCAGCATTGGGGGGCGTGCGCGCCGCGCCCCGCGTCGATTGCGAGCCCGACTATGCGGAGGCCGGGGCGGCGTGGCTCGCCACCATCATGGAGCTGGTGGCCGGTGGTCAGGCGACGCCCGCAGTGCCAGCGGAAAAGCCGGTCGCGGGCTTCACCCGCGCCGCGCCGTTGCAGGCACCGCTGGTCCGCAACGTGCTGCTCAGCGGCGAGGGCGCGCAAAAGGAAGTCCGCCAGTTCGGGTTTGGCATTGCCGACACCGGATTTGGCTATGCCGCCGGGGATTCGCTGGGGGTGATGCCGGTCAATTGCCCGGCGCTGGTTGGCGAGGTTCTCGGGCATCTGGGGCTGCGCGGCGATGCCCCGACCATGGTCAAGGGTGCCGGCGAGATGCCTCTGGAGGTGGCCCTCACCCGCCATTGGGATATTGCCCGCCTGACGATCACGTTTCTGGAGCTGGTGGCCGAGCGCTGTCCTGGCGCCGCGTTCACCCCGTTGCTCGATCCCGATCGCAAGGCGGATCTCGATCGATGGCTCTGGGGGCGACAGATCGCCGATGTGCTGGGCGAGACCGGCGTCGCGCTGACGGTCGCGGATCTGGCGCGGGTGTTGCGCCCGCTCCAACCGCGCTTCTATTCGATTTCGTCGAGCCCCAAGGCGCAGATCGGCGAGGTGCAACTGACCGTCTCGGCGGTGCGCTATGATTGTCTGGGCCGACGGCGCAAGGGCGTGTGCTCGACGTTTCTGGCCGATCGCGCGGCGGGGACAGGCGGTGCCGGCATTTTCCTCCAGCCATCGAGCCGCTTTCGTCTGCCCGCCGATCTGTCCCGGCCGATCATCATGGTGGGACCCGGCACCGGCATCGCCCCATTCCGCGCCTTTCTGCACGAGCGGCGGGCCACAGGCGCGCCCGGCGGCAACTGGCTGTTCTTTGGCGAGCAGCATCAGGCCAGCGATTTCTACTATCGCGACGAGATCGAGGCGTGGCGGCGCGATGGCCACCTCGATCGGCTCAGCCTCGCCTTTTCGCGCGATCAGGCTGAGAAGATCTATGTCCAGCACCGCATGATCGAACAAGGCGCAGACCTGTGGCGCTGGCTGGCGGAGGGCGCATCGTTCTATGTCTGCGGCGATGCCAGGCACATGGGGCGGGACGTGGACCGGGCCCTGCGCGCGGTGGTCGCCCGGCACAGCGGCATGACGCCGGACGCCGCAGACGACTATGTCTCGCAAATGGCGCAGGAAAAACGGTATTTGCGCGACGTTTACTGAGCCGTTGGCGGCTTAGCGCCTGACGTCACCGCCATGGGCGGCGAAGGCGTTGAGTTGCGCGGGTGAGATGCGGCAGAAATCGCCGTGGAGGCCATGCTTGAGGGCGCCGAGGGCGAGGCCGGTTTCGGCCATGGTCTGGGCGCTGGCGCCCTGGGCCCAGGCGTGGAGGACGCCGGCGGCGAAGGCGTCGCCGGTGCCGATGCGGTCGACGATGTCGGGGATGTCGATCTCGGGGGTCTGGTGGCGGGCCTCGCGCAGGTCGACCCGGGCAGCGAGGCGGTGGTGGGTTTGGGTCAGCGGCGTGCGGGCGGTGGAGGCCATGACCGTGAGGCGGGGGAAGGCGGCGAAGGCGGCCTCGGCGGCCTCGCGGCGGCGTTCGGCGCCATCGCCGGAGAACGGGCGGCCGAGCAGCAGCGTCATGTCGCGGTGGTTGGCGAAGAGGATGTCGGCCTCGGCGACCAGTTGGGACAGTGCGGCGCGCGGGTCGCTGGGCCAGGCGGACCAGAGCAGCTCGCGGTAATTGGGATCGAAGCTGACCGCCACGCCTGCGGCGCGGGCGGCGGCGATGGCGGCGAGCGACAGCGCCAACCCGCCCGGCCCGAGCGCGGCGGTGATGCCCGAGAGGTGGAGCAGCTTGGCGCCGGCAAGCGCCCCGGCAAAGTCGAACGCATCGGGCGCGGCGCCGGCGAAGGCCGATCCGGCGCGGTCGTAGACCACGTGCGAGGGGCGCAGCGAGGCGCCGGTTTCGAGGAAGTAGAGCCCCATGCGGCCGGGCGCCTGGACGATCCCGCGTGTGCTCACGCCCGCCCCGGCCAGCGCCGCGATCGCGCGGCTGCCCAGTGGGTTGGCCGGCACCGCCGAGACCATCCGCGCGCGCCACCCCTGCGCGGCGAGCGCCACGGCAACGTTGGCCTCGGCCCCGCCGACCACCAGATCGAGCGATGGGGCATCGGCGATCAGCGCGCCGGCGGGGGTGGCGAGGCGCAGCAACAGCTCGCCGAAGCAGACGACGGTGCCGCTCATTGCGCCGGCTCCGGCGCGAGGGCGGCGGCGAGCGTGGCGCGATCCTGCGCCGTCGGGCGCCAGGGCGAGGCGATCAGGCCGCCCTCGCCGAACAGCGCCGTGACGATGCCCTCGGCGCCATGCCGGGCCCAGGCGGCGGCGAGTTCAGCGGCGCGCGGATCGTTGACCGGGCCCCATTGGGCCAGGTTGTCGCCACGGATATGGCGCAGCCATGCGGCCAATGCGGCGAGGATCGCCGGGCACGGGCCCCCGCGCGCGGCGAGCGTGGCCAGCCAGCGCTGGGGGATCTTCTGGCTGCCGTCCATGGCGATCTGGATCAGCCGGTGGTTGAGCGCCGGGTTGGCAAAGCGCGCCAGCAGGGCCTCGGCATAGGCATCGAGGTCCTGCCCCGGGGCGGCGGCGATGGTCGGCGCGGCCTCGGCGCGCATCAGGGTTTCGGCGAGGGTGCGCAGGACGGGATCGGCGACGGCCTCGTGCACGTACGTGTAGCCGGCGCGCAGGCCGAGGTAGGCCAGCGCCGAATGCGCGCCGTTGAGCATGCGCAGCTTGGCGGTCTCGTAGGGAGCGACGTCGGAGACGATGTCGGCGCCGACGGTGTGCCAGGCGGGGCGCGGGCCGGCGAAGCGGTCCTCGATCACCCATTGGCTGAACGGTTCCGTGTTGACCGCGCCGGCATCGTCGCTGCCCAGCGCGGCGGCGGCGTGGGCGAGATCGGCGGCCGTGGTGGCGGGGACGATGCGGTCGACCATGCTGGACGGGCAGGCGCAGTGGGCCGCGAACCACGGCGCGAGATCGGGGGCGCGGGCGGCGAGCCACTGGGCCATCAGCGCCGCCAGTTGCCGGCCGTTGTCGGCGAGGTTGTCGCAGGAGAGCAGGGTCAGGCCGGGGTGGCCGGCGGCGGCGCGGCGGGCGAAAGCCTCGGCGAGCAGCGGATAAAAGCCGCGCTCGGCCAGTGCGAGGTCGAGGGTGCCGTCGGCGGCGCGGCAATAGCCTTTTTCGGTGACGGTGAAGGTGACCAGATGCGTGGTGGGGGCGGCGAGGCGATCGACGATCCCGGCGCGCTGTTCGGTGGCGAGGAGGACCTCGGCGATGCTGGCGATGATCTGGGTGTGGGCCTCGGCGCCGGCGCTTTCGGTGAGGGTGTAGAGGCCGTCCTGCGGGTTCAGTCGCGCGCCCACGTCCGCCGAGCGGAGCGAGACACCGGCGATCATCCAGTCGCCGCCCCGGGTGCGCATGGCATGATCGGTGTACCACGCGAGATGCGCGCGGGCGAAGGCGCCGAGGCCGAAGTGGACGATGCCGACGGGCCGCGCGCGGTCATAGGGCGCGGGGCGGGTGGCGGCGTCGAGGCGGGTCACAGCTTATAAGCTTTCTTGGCGAGGTTGTAGGCGAGATCCTGCGCCAGTTCGGCGGCCTCCCAGTCTTCGAGGCGATGCTCGGTGACGAGGCGGGCGAGGAAGCCGCAGTCGATCCGTCGCGCCACGTCATGGCGCGCGGGGATCGAAAGGAACGCGCGGGTGTCATCGTTGAAGCCGACGGTGTTGTAGAAGCCGGCGGTCTCGGTGGTCATCTCGCGGAAGCGGCGCATGCCTTCGGGGCTGTCGTGGAACCACCAGGCGGGGCCGAGTTTCAGGCATGGGTAGTGCCCGGCCAATGGCGCGAGTTCGCGGGCGTACGTGCTCTCGTCGAGGGTGAACAGGATCAGCGACAGGCGCGGGTCGTTGCCGAAGCGATCGAGCAGGGGTTTGAGGGCATGGACATAATCGGTGCGGGTGGGGATATCAGCGCCCTTGTCGCGGCCGAAGTGGGCGAACAGTGCGGCGTTGTGGTTGCGGAACGAGCCGGGGTGGAGTTGCATGACCAGGCCGTCGTCGATGCTCATGGCCGCCATTTCGGTGAGCATCTGGGCGCGGAAGAGTTCGGCATCGGCAGGGGAGAAGGCGCCCGAGACCACGCGGGCGAACAGGGTTTCGGCCTCGGCGGGGTTGAGGTTGGCGGTCTGGGCGGTGGGGTGGCCGTGGTCGGTGCTGGTGGCGCCGTGGGCGGCGAAGACTGCGCGGCGTTGGCGGTGCGCGGCGAGGTAGCCGGGCCAGGTGTGGGTGTCTTCGCCGGTGAGATCGGCGAAGTGGCGCAGATTGGCGCCGAAGCCTTCGAATTCCGGATCGATCACCGGATCGGGGCGGTAGGCGGTGATGACGCGGCCGGCCCACGCGCCGCTGGCGTTATCGGCCATGATCGCGGCGTGGTGATCGAGGGTGTCGAGCGGGCTCTCGGTGGTGGCGATGACCTCGATGTTGTAGCGGTCGAACAGCGCGCGGGGGGCGAAGGCCGGGGTGGCGAGCGCATCGGTGATGGTGTCATAGTAGAGGTCGGCGGTGGCGGCCTCGAGTTGCACCGCGATGCCGAAGGCCTCGGCGAAGACCCAATCGAGCCACATGCGGGTGGGGGTGCCGCGGAACAGGTGCCAGTGCGCGGCCAGCAGGCGCCATGCCGCGCGCGGATCGGCGGCGCGGCCGGGTTGGCCGATGCCCAGCGATTCCAGCGCAATCCCCTGCGAGTAGAGCATGCGGAACGCATAGTGGTCGGGCTTCAGCAGCAGTTCGTGCGCATTGCCGAACGGGGCGTTCTGCGCGAACCACGCCGGATCGGTGTGGCCATGCGGGCTGACGATCGGCAGGCCGGCCACGCTGGCATGCAACGCGCGTGCGAGGGCGCGTTGCGCCGGATCAGCGGGGAACAGGCGGTCGGGGGACAGAACAAGGGCGCGCGGCATGGGGAACTCTTTGTTTTCGAGAGAGAAAGGCGGCTTGCGGTTACAGCAGATCGGTAGTCCGTGCCCAAGCGTGCCATAGCTCGGGCCAGGTCGCGACGGGCTTGCCGGCGGCCTGACGCAGGCCGAAGCCGTGGCCGCCATGCTCGAACAAGTGGGTTTCGACGCGGATGCGCCGCGCTTTCAATGCGGCGCGCAGGCGCACGGTGTTGTCCACCGGGACGACATCGTCGTCCTCGGCATGGAGGAGGAAGTACGGCGGGGCATCGGGCGCCACGTTGCGATCGGGTGAATGCGCGGCCTCCAGCGCCGGGGTCGGCGCCGGGCCGAGCAGCAACTGGCGCGAGCCGGAGTGGGCAATCGCCGGGTCCATGCTGACCACCGGGTAGATCGGCGCGGCGCAGATCGGGCGGGCCGAGAGGGCGTCGGCCGCGTCGATGGGCGCGTACGTCTGCGTGGCAAAGCGTGCGGCGAGATCAGCGCAGACGTGGCCGCCGGCGGAGAAGCCCATCGCGGCGACGCGCTCGGGCTGGATGCTATACGTTGCGGCGCGGGCGCGGATCAGGCGCACGGCGCGCTGGGCGTCGGATAGCGCTACGTCTGGACCAGCGGCCCAGCCCTCGCCCGGCAGGCGGTAAAACAGAACGAAGGCAGTATAACCGCGCGCTGCCAGCCAGTGGGCGATCTCGTAGCCCTCCTTGTCGATCACCACCAAGCGATAGCCGCCGCCGGGCGTGATCAGCACCGCCGCGCCGTTGGACTGGGCCGGGCGGAACACCGCGAGGCGCGGGCGCGTGATGCCATAGACGGCGCGGTCGGGCCGGGCGGGATCGGTGGAGCGCTCGGTGACGATTTCGGATAAGCGTGCCGGCGCACCGGGGGCGCCATTGGGCCAGAGCGGCACCACCTCGCTAGGCGCGGCAGGGCGGGCCAGCAGGGGATCCGCCGTCTGCGCCCAGGCCTGCCGGGCCACCAACTCCGTCGCGAGCGTGGCGGCCATGAACGATCGCCGGTCAAAGCGCATCAAGCGTCCCTTGCTGGTGTCGGGGGCCGCAGCCCCCGACGGGGTTAAGTGTCAGAACTTGTAGCGCGCACCGATCGAGAAGTTGCGGCCAAAGTGCGAATACTCATAGTTCCGCTGCGCGCTGACGTCGGTCCAGTGGTACTGGTAGGCGTCAGTCAGGTTGCTGGCATCGAAGGTCAGTTCGGCGCGGCGGGTCAGCGCGTAGCGGATCGAGGCATCGACCGTGGTCAGCCCGCCATAGCCTTCCAGCACGTTGCCCGTGGCGCTGTTCTGATCGTTGTAGGGCCCGCGATAGCTGAGCGAGACACGGGTGCTGAGCTTGCCGTCCTCGTAATAGAGCGTGCCGTTGTAGCTGACTTTCGACAGGCCGAAGAACGTCGGGTTGATCGTCGAGGCGACCAGCGCGATCGCCCCCGAGGACGAGACCGTGGTGCCCGGACCGCTGACCGTATCGGGCTGGTTGGAGTTGATGAAGGTGGCGTTCACCACCGCGCCGAAGTGCCGCCAGATCCCCGGCAGGAAACGGAACGGACCCTGCAAGCCAATCTCGATGCCGTCGATCTTGGCGCCGGTGCCGTTGGTCTGGGTGCTGATCGACCACAGCGCGCTGGGGTTGTTGGCCGCAGGCGTGTTCGGCGTGATCAGCGAGGTCGGCAGGCCAGTGGAGGCATACGTGCCCGACGTCGTCACCGCCACCGGGAAGCTGGCGACATCCTTGCGGAACAGCCCCACGGAGAACAGCGATTGCGGCGCGAAGTACCACTCGGCGGCGAGATCCAGGTTGGTTGCCTTGTATGGCTGGAGGTAGGGGTTGCCGAAGCTGACCTTGTAGTTGAACGAATCGACCGAACCGCCCGGCGTCAGGCTGCCCAGCGAGGGCCGGGTGATCACCTTGGCCACGGCAAAGCGCAGCGTCAGGTTGTGCGTCGGGAAGATGTTCAGGTTGAACGCCGGCAGGAAGTCGTCGTAGCTGCGGCTGACGGTGACGTCTTCATACGTCGTGACATTGGCGGCGGTGGTCACGCCCGACAGGCCGGTCGACTTCTGGAACGTTTTCACCCAGCGGCCGCCGAGGTTGAACGCATAGCCCAGCCCGCGCACCGAGCCGCGCACATCGGCCTGCGCATAGAACGCCATGTCCTTTTCCGACACCCACTCGTCAGCCGACGGGTTGGCGGCCAGCGCATAGGCCGGGTTGGTGTTGGTGCCGTTGGGGTTGTAGCCGAGGAATTGTTGCGCGGCGTTGAAATCGGCGACCAGGAACTTGGAGGTCGTGCCCGAGGATTGCCCGGCATTGCCCAGCGTGACAAGATCGGTCAGCCCGCTCGCTGCATAGCCATATTGCGAGGCCGAGCAGGTGATCGAGCCGAGCGTGGTGTCGGCCTTGTTGGTGACCTTGGGGCAGATCACGTCATCGAGCTTGACCTGCGAGGTGCGGAAACCGAAATCGCGATAGGTGCCGCCGAACTTCAGCGTGATGTGATCGTTGGCCTTCCATTCGGCATCAATTTTCGCGGTCTTGAACAAGTTGACCGTATCGCTGGGCGCGTTGCGGACTTCGTCGAGCTGGAAATTGGCCGGGTTGGTCACATCGGTCGGGCCAAAGCTCAGCGTCGGCGACTTCATGTTGGTGTAATCATAGCTGTAGCCGGTGGCGTTCTTGTCATCGAGCATGAGCGTTTCCGCGATCGGCACGTTCTCGTTGCTGCGCGAGGCACCGCCGAGGATGCTGACGGTGAAGCGGTCGCCGATCTTCTGGTCCAGCTTGGCGCTGATCTGGTAGAACGTGTCGTCCTGCTTCTGGTAGTAGTGCTCGTCGCGGATGAAATAGTTGCTGCCCTGGCCGGTGACGGTATCGGACAACGTGGCCGAGACGATGTTGTTGTTGCTGCCGTAGACCGGATTGATCAGTGAAATGTACTTCTCGTCAGAGCGGATCAAAACTTCGTTCCACTCCTCGGTGCGGATTTCCTTGTAGTCGGAATAGAGCGCATCGACCTCAAGATGGGTGTGCTCGGAGGGCTGCCACTCGATCGCGCCGGTAAAGCCCTCGCGCTTGCGGTCGTGCGTGATCACGCCATAGCGCGGGATGCGCGGGTGGAAGGCCAGTGCCGCCTGGTTGCAGACCGCGCTGGGGATATAAGTGGTCAGGCTGGCGTTGAAGCAGGGCGTGGTGACGCCGTTCTGGGTGACGCTGTTGAACGCCGCCTGCGTCCAGCGGGTGGTGTTGTCGCCCAGTTCCTCGGTTTTGGTGTGCGAGTAGGCGGCGGCCAGCTTGATGCCGAACGTGCCCTCATCGTTGCGATAGCTTAGCAGGCCGGCGAGTTTCGGGCCGAAATTGGAGCTGAGGTCGTTGTAGACGCCCTCGGCCGAGAGCGCGCCGGTGAGGCCCGCCTTCCCACCCAGCGGGTGCCCAGTGTTGAGATCGACAACCGCGCCGAGCGAGCCCTCGTCAAGCGCGGCTTCGGTGGTCTTGTGGACGACCAGCGATTGGAACAGTTCCGACGGGAAGATGTTGAAATCGAAGGCGCGGCCGGTGTTGGCGGTGCCGCCGCTGCCCGCGTACATCGATGCCGCCTGGGCCTCCATGCCGTTGACGCGGACAGTGGTGAAGTTGCCACCCAGGCCGCGTACGGTGATCTCGCGGCCTTCGCCGCCATCGCGGGTGATGTCGACGCCGGGGATGCGCTGCATCGACTCGGCGAGGTTCTTGTCGGGGAATTTGCCGATGTCCTCTGCCACGATCGCATCGACGACGCTGATCGCCTGGCGCTTGATGTTGAGGCTGGCCTCCAGCGACTTGCGATAGCCGGTGACGATGATCGCCGCGGCGGCCGGCTGTTCGCTCGGCGGGGCCGGCGTGCTGGCGGCGGCCGGGGCTGGCGTGGCCGCCGGAGCCATCTGGGCCATCGCGGTCGCCGGGGCGATCAACGCGGTGCCGGCGGCCAGCGCCGCGTTGAACAGTGATTTGCGCGAAGACAGTCGCATCATAAACATCCCCCCTTGCCCGCCGGGCAATTGCTACCGGTGTCATAGAGGAGGGCCGTGAAAGGCCAGCCTCGGCACCCTTTTCCCGCGACGCCCCGTATCAGGTACGTCGTTGCAGGCTCTACCTGCGAAACCCGATTTTGGTAACCGGTGTCATGGCTCTTTTTACGAATGCCGCCGGCGCTGTCAAGATACTCCGGCGGGCAAAAGTGCGCCTATTTGAAATTGCCCGATCATCAGCTCCCGGGCTGAACATAGGGCGCCCGCGCCCACAATTCGCGCTGCCAGCGCCGTGGATCGTGCTCGACTCGCGGTTGGTCGCCGATCACCAGCGTCGCGCGACCGGGCAGTTCATACGGCACCCAAGCAGCCAACCCCGGCCGCCCAGTCCGGGCCAGGCCCGTAAACGCGCCCATCATCACATCGCGCGTCGCCCGCGCACCGGCATCGGTGCCCGAAAAGCTGCCTGCCGCACCCAGCGTGCCGAAAACGTAGGGAATATCGTCGGTATGCGCCGCCCCGCGCAACGGATCGAGCGGGGACGCGCGGTCCAACTGGTAAACCCATGTCGCCGAGGCGCCGGCGCGCGCGCGGGCATCGGCCTCGATCACTTGCCCCGGCCAACTGCGCCCGGCCGTGGTGGCGGCATAAAACACCTCCTGCGGGGACCACGCGGGATATTGCGCGCGGTATTGCGCCACGACCCAGGCGATATCGAGATCGACCTTCACCTCGGGCGCAATCCGCGCAGCGAGATTATCCCACCCGAGGCCAGCCAGCTTGGGCCCACGCGGGTTGATGAAATTGCGCGTCTCGTCGCGCGTATTGCCGAGAATCATCGGAATTCGCAGCGATTGCGGGGCCGCGTCGGGCCAGAACGGATGACGCGGCAGGTTGGTCATGTCCAGCACCGGACCGAAGTACAGCGGCCCGCCCATGATCGGATCGGTCGTGCCCATCGCCTCGACCAACCGCGCCAAAGGCAGCGCCAAAAGCCCAGCGACATCGCCGATTTTCAGCGCCGCGAGCAGCGCCTGCGTGCGCACCCAGGCATGGCCGGGGCCCGAGACGACCACCTGTTGCCCGCTCATGGTGGCGGCGGCGGTGAACAGGCCTTGCGCGGCGGGCATAGCCATCAGCGTGGCGATCTTGGCGCCGCCGCCCGACTGGCCAAACACCATGACGCGGCGCGGATCGCCGCCGAAGGCGCCGATATGTGCGCCGATCCACTCCAGTGCGAGGATCAGGTCGAGCTGGCCGTGGTTGCCGCTGTCAGCGAACGGCGGCCCGAAGGGTTTGAGCCAAGCGTAACCGAGCAGGTTGATGCGGTGGTTGACCGTGACCACCACGACATCGCCCTGCGCGGCCAAGGCGGCGCCGTGGGTCAGCGGATCGGTGACGCTGCCGCTGGTGTAGGCGCCGCCGTGGAAATAGACCATGACCGCGCGGGCGGCCTTGGGGTGCGCGTCCGGCGTCCAGATGTTGAGGAATAGGCAGTCTTCGCTCATCTTCTCGCCGTGGGCAGAGGCTTGCGGGGCGATCGGGCCGAAGCTGTCGGCAGTAACGGTGGGGCCATCCCATGGCTCGGGCACGGCGCGCGCAAAACGGGCAGCGCGGCCATAGCGGATGCCTTTGAAGGCGATGACGCCCCCTTCCCGCAGGCCGAGATAGCGCCCCACGCGATCGGCGGTTTGCGCCGAGGCACGATTGGCGAAGGCCGCGCCGGCCAGCGCCGCGCCCTTCAGCACGGTGCGGCGGTCGGTGCTCACCGCGCGAGCCAGCCGCCATCGACGGCGAGGATGTGGCCCTGCACATAGTCGGCGGCCGGGCTGGCCAGGAATACCGCCGCGCCGCCGATGTCGGCCGGGCTGCCCCAGCGCGCCTCGGGGATGCGCTCGAGGATCTGGCGGTTGCGGGTTGCGTCGGCCTGCAAGGCGGCGGTGTTGTTGGTGGCGATATAGCCCGGCGCGATGGCGTTGACGTTGACGCCCTTGGCCGCCCACTCGCAGGCGAGCAGTTTGGTCAGGCCGGCGACCCCCGATTTCGAGGCGGTGTACGAGGGCACCCGGATGCCGCCCTGAAACGACAGCATCGAGGCGATGTTGATGATCTTGCCGCGCCGGCCGGTGGCTGCGTGGTGGGCGATCATGTGGCGGCCGGCGGCCTGGCACAGGAAAAACACCGATTTGAGGTTGGTGTCGATCACCGCGTCCCAGTCGGCCTCGGTGAAGTCCACCGAATCTGCGCGGCGGATGATCCCGGCGTTGTTGACCAGGATATCGAGGCCGCCGAGCTGTGCGGTGATGTCGGCGACCACATCCCCAACCGGCGCGATGGTCGAGAGATCGGCCGCAACCAACGCGCAGCGGCGTCCGAGCGCGCGGACTTGCGCGGCGGTGTCATCGGCGGGCGAGCGGCCCACGGCGGCGATATCGGCCCCCGCCTGCGCCAGTGCGAGGGCGATGCCCTGGCCGATGCCGGTGTTGGCGCCCGTCACCACCGCGACGCGGCCGGAGAGATCGAACGGGTTCATCGCGGGCCTCACTTCAACTGGCAGATGTCGAGCACGTTCATGTCAGTATAGTCGATGTTCTCGCCGCCCATCGCCCAGATGAAGGCGTACTTCTTGGTGCCTGATCCCATGTGGATTGACCACGGAGGACTAATCACTGCCTCCTCGTTGGCGATGACGATGTGGCGCATGTCATCGGGCTGGCCCATGTAGTGGAAAATGCGGTCGTTGGCCTCGGGCAGATCGAAGTAGAGATAGATCTCGCTGCGCCGGTCGTGGAGATGCGGCGGCATGGTATTCCACACGCTGCCTTCCTCCAGCACGGTCAGGCCGAGCAGCAATTGCGCGCTCTCGCAGACGCCGGGGATGACCAACTGGTAGATCGTCCGCTGGTTGGAGTTGGCGAGATCGCCGCGCGCCAGCGGATTGGCCTGCGCGAGGGTGATGTGCTTGATCGGGCAGGCTTTGTGCGCCGGCACGCTGGCGATGTAGAACCGCGCGCCCTCACCCTCGAACAGCACTTCGCGCGTGCCCATAGGCAGATAGAGGCATTCCTTGTTGGCCATCTCATAGCGCAGGCCATCGGCGACGATCGCGCCGGCGGTGCCAATATTGACGACGCCCGCCTCGCGCCGCTCAAGGAACGGGTGGCCGGCGGCGCTGGCCGGCGCGGTCTGATCGGGCAGTTTCAGCGGGGTGGCGCCGGGCACCGCGCCGCCGATCACGAAACGCTCGTTGTGCGAATAGTTGAGCGTCACCGCGCCGGGCACGAACATGCCAGTGGCAAGATAGCGGTCGCGCAACGCGTCGTTTGAAACGCTCTCCATCATGTCGGGATGGGTCGCGTGAAAGGTCTTGGAAAACATGAGAAAAATCCTTTGAATGCAGCCTTCAGGCGTCCGCGTCAGGGGTCGCGGCCGGGCGACGGCGGGCAATGAACTGCTCGATCTGTTGCATGGAATTGCCCAGATGTTGGCGCGCGGCCTCCTGCGCGGCGGCGCTGTCGCGGTTGGCGATCGCATCCAGCAGCGTGCGGTGCTCGGCATCGACTTGCGCGAAATAGTCGGCGCGCTCGTGCGGTTCGAGATCGGTGACGAGGTTGCGCCGGGGCACCATCCGCAGCTCCAGGAACTCGATGAAACGGACGAAATACTTGTTGCCCGATGCCTGCGCGATCAACATGTGCAGCGCCTCGTCGGCCTCGGTGTTGGGCTCCCCGGCCTTGAGGTCGCGGCTGATCCGGGCGACCAGCTTGCGCATCGCGGCGACATGCTCGTCGGTGCGGCGGAGCGCGGCGAGGCCAGCCATTTCCACCTCCACCGCGCGGCGCAGTTCGAGGAAATGGACGACCTCGACCAGGTCTTCCAACTCGTCATGGGTCACCTGGAACGCCACCGGTGGCGGCGTGGTGACGAACACCCCCGATCCCTGTCGCGGGTCGAGATAGCCCTCGGCGCTGAGCCGGGCGACCGCCTCGCGCACCACCGAGCGGCTGACGCCCAGGTTGTTCACCAGGTCCTTTTCGGTCGGCAGGCGATCGCCGGCGGCCAGTTGCCCCGCCACGATCTGGGCCCGCAATTCCTCCACGAGATCTGCGGCCAACGTGCGGCGCGCCAATGGCTTTATCTGCATCTCTCTACCCTATCGCGGTTTTGCCCGGTGTCGCCACCGCTTTTGCTTCGAGTCATGCAGCTTCAATAATTCATCAGATGACCTGTTGTCATCCTCATTTTTGTAGGCTAGCTACGACTCATGCCGGCACAGACCGGATGCTGCATGAGAGGAGCGGCCACATGATTTCCCACAGCCCATCGCCACGCCGGTTCCGCATGGCCTATGCCACCACCGCGCTCTGCGCGCTGATCGCCAGCCATCCCGTCCGTGCCCAGACCGCGCCGACGGCCGCCGCACCCAACACCTCCGGCATCGCGGACATCGTCGTCACCGCCACCCGCCGCGCCGAGCGGTTGCAGGACGTGCCATTGGCCGTGACCGCCTTGACCGGCTGGCAACTCGCGCGGCAGAACGTGCGCGATATCAACGACCTGCCCAAGCTGGTGCCGGCACTGACGCTGAACTACGGCTCACAACCGGGCAATTTCTCGATCAACTTGCGCGGGGTCGGTACGCTGACCAACGGCATCGCGGTCGAATCCGATGTCGCGGTGGTGATCGACGATGTGCCGCTGGGCTTCCAGGCCGAGGCGTTTCAGGACCTCGTCGATCTCGAACGCGTCGAGGTGCTCAAGGGCCCGCAAAGCACGCTGTTCGGCAAGAGCGCGATCGCCGGCGTGATCAACATCACCACCCAGCCGGCGACCGACAACTGGACCGGGCACGCCTCGGCACTGGTCACCAACGACAACGAATGGCGGCTAGGCGGCACGGTCTCGGGGCCGATCACCCCGCATCTGAAGTTCCGCCTGACGGTGTCGCACACCTCGTGGGATGGCAATATCGATAACCTCACCACCAACAGCAAGCTCAACGGATCGCTGGGCACCAATGTCAGTGGCAAGCTGGAGTGGAATCCAAGTCCTGCGCTCAAGGTCGTGCTGTCGCCGCGATGGAGCCAGTCTGACGTCGAATGCTGCGTCAACGCGATCAGCTCGATGACCACCGGGCTCTATTACCAGGGCGATACCAAGCTGCCGGCGTCGACGGTGCTGGCCGGGATCAATTACAACAATCCCTACAATACCTCGGTGCGCAACGACGTGCGCGCCGGCGGCGTGATCCACAGCCTGGGCGCCACGATCCATGTCAGCCACCCGATCGACGGGGGCCTGCTGGGCGGCGGTACGCTCGCCTACATCGGCTCGATCGACAAGTACCACTTGCGCGATTTCCAGGATGTCGACGGGCTCGATTACCCCGTACTGCTCTACTATCCGGCCACGACGCCGGCGGGGATTGACGGCGGCTCTCGCCTCGATGGCTCCTTCCGCGTGCATTCGACCACGCAGGAACTGCGCCTGACATCGGGCCCGGGGCGGTTCCGCTATGTCACCGGGCTGTGGTTCGCGCGCAACTCATTGAGCCGCGATCTCAACCGTGGCCCGGTGATCAGCGCGGTCCATTATTTCGCGACGACGGTGAACACGACCTATTCGTACTACAACGATCTCGCCTTCGATGTGACGCCCAAGTTGACGCTGGTCGGCGGTTTCCGCCTCAACCGCCAGACGATCGACTATACTTATGCCAACTATACTGCCGCCACGCCGTTTAATCTGGCCGGTGGCGCCAGCGACAATGCGATCACCGGCAAGGCCGGCGCGCAATATCACTTCTCGCGCGACAACATGGCCTACTTCACCTTCTCGACCGGGTACAAGGGCGAGGCCTATGACCTGTCGAGCGCCTTCAGCCCAACCATCGCCGCGCAATCGCCGGTGAAACCCGAAACCTCGCGCAGTTTCGAGATCGGATCGAAGAACACCTTCCTCGACCACCGGCTGGTGTTCAACATCGACGGCTTCTGGACCAATTACACCGGCTTCCAGACCTCCTCGATCACCTATCTGGCGAGTGGCTTCCCGCTGTCGCTGCTGCAATCGGTGGGCGGTCTGCGCACGCGCGGCATCGAGGCGGATCTCACCGCGCGGCCCACGCCGCAACTCAGCCTCAACGCCGCCGGATCGTTCACCGACGCCACCATCCGCAACTTCGCCACCGGCCCGTGCTGGACCAACCAGCCTTACGTGACGCTGGCCACCGCGCAGAGCGTGCCCACCCCCGGCCAGTGCGGCGTGCTGCCCAGCGGCACCAAGATCCAGAACCTGAACGGCGCCACACTAAACAACGCGCCGCGCTGGAAGTTCAATGTCGGCGGCCAGTACGATGTGCCGCTGGGCAACGACGTGGCCGCCTTCGTGAACTTCAACTACCGCTGGCAGAGCAAGGTCAACTTCTCGCTGAGCCAGGACCCCTACACCGTCCAGCGCAGCTACGGCATCCTCGACGCATCGATCGGCGGCACCGCGCATGACAAGCGCTATCGGCTTGCGTTCTTCGTCAACAACCTGCTCAACAAGCATTATGCGGTCAGTCTGGGCGACAGCACATCGGGTTTCAGCGCCACCGGGGTCAGTGCCCGCGGGGTCATCTGGCAGCCGGCGCGCGACAGCTTCCGCTATGTCGGCGTCAAGCTCGACGCATCCTACTGATCCCCCCAATCCGGAGCCTGACCGTGGCCGCCACCACCCATGCCATCCCCCGCGACGAAGTGATCGACGCGATTGCCCGCCTGACCGACAACCTGGTCAACATCACCGACGAAACCGGCGAATTCCTGCTGCGCCTCGCCGATGGGCGGGTGATCGACACCAAGGGCTGGAACGACTGGGAATGGACCCATGGCGTCGGCCTGTTCGGCCTCTGGCGCTACTATGAGGTCACGGGCGATGCCGCCACGCTGAACATCATCACGCGGTGGTTTGCCGACCGGTTCGCGGCCGGCACGCCCACCAAGAACATCAACACCGTCGCCCCGTTCCTGACGCTGGCCAACCTCTATGCGCGCACCGGCGAGCCGACGTACCTGCCTTATCTCGAAGGCTGGGCGGAATGGCTGATGGCCCCGAACGGCCTGCCCAAAACCGAGGAAGGCGGCTTCCAGCACATCGTCTTCAACGATGAGAACCCGCAGGAAATGTGGGACGACACGCTGATGATGAGCGTGCTGCCGCTCGCGCGGATCGGGCAACTGCTCGGCCGGCCGGCCTATATCGAGGAGGCCAAGCGCCAGTTCCTGATCCACATCAAGTACCTGGCCGATCGCCAGACCGGGTTGTGGTTCCATGGCTGGACATTCGAGGGGCGGCACAACTTCGCCGGGGCGCTATGGGCGCGGGGCAACTGCTGGGTGACGATAGCCATCCCCGAGATCCTCGAGATGCTCGACCTGCCGGCCGACGACGCATTCCGCATGTTCCTGGTCGAAACCCTGAACGCGCAGGTCAAGGCATTGGCCGCGCACCAGGACGGCAGCGGGCTGTGGCATACCCTGATCGACGATCCCACCAGCTATCTCGAGGCCTCGGCCACCGCCGGCTTTGCCTATGGCGTCCTGAAAGCGGTGCGGCGGGGTTATATCGCCGAGAGCTACCTGCCGGTGGCGCTGAACGCGATCGAGGGCGTGCTCGCCCACATCGCCCCCAATGGCGAGCTGCGCCAGGTCAGCTTCGGCACCGCGATGGGCGACGATCTCCAGTTCTACAAGGACATTGCCCTGACCTCGATGCCTTATGGCCAGAGCCTGGCGATCTGCGCGCTCGGCGAATTCCTGCGCACGTATATCTGATGACCGGCGCCCCGCGTCCGCTGCGGCTGGTCAACTATCTGGCCTATGGCGGCAACGATGTGCTGGGCGCGGGATCGATGGCGATCGTCTCGGGCTGGGTGCTGCTGTTCTACACCGGCTTCTGCCATCTCAGCGCCGGGCAGGCGGCGCTGATCTTCGCCAGCGCGCGGATTGTCGATGCGGTGTTCTCGCCGCTGATGGGGCATCTGTCGGACCGGTTCGGGCGGACGGCGCTGGGGCGGCGGTTCGGGCGGCGGCGGGTGTTCATCCTCGCGGCGATCCCGCTGTTGCCCAGTTTCGCGCTGATGTGGCTGCCGGGGCAGAGCTTTCTCTACTATCTCGTGTCCTACGTCGGGTTCGAGATGGTCTACGCGCTGGAGATCATCCCCTACGAGACCCTCGCTGCCGAGATGGCCACCGATTATGCCACCAAGGCGCGGCTGGCGGGGGCCCGGATCCTGTTCGGGCAGGTCTCGGCGATCCTGGCCGGGTTCATGCCGATGTGGCTGATCGGCTGGCTGGGGCGCGACAATGCCGCGACGTTCTTCTGGATGGCGGCAATCTTCACCGCGCTGTTCATGCTGGCCGCCGGGCTGCTCTGGGCGTTCAGTTGGGAGCGGCCGCCCGCCGCCCACCCGGCCGAGGCGCCCCCACACCTGCTGGCCGATCTGGCGGCGACCTTTCGCGTGCGCGCCTTTCGCCTGCATCTGGGCATGTATCTGGGCGGCTATATCAGTCAGGATATCTTCAACGCCGCCTTCACTTTCTTCGTCCTGTTCGCCTTGGGCGGGACGACGTCGCAGGCATCGGGCCTGCTCGGCGGGCTCTATATCGCGCAACTGGTCGCGGTGGGCCTCGCCATTCGCGGCACGATGCGGATCGGGCCGGCCCGCGCCTATCGCGCGGCGGCGCTGACGTTCGCGGGGGGCACACTGGTGCTGCTGGCGGTCTGGGCGACGGGCGCGCGGGCACAGGCGCATGTCGTGTGGATCGCGATCGGGCTGGCGGGGCTGGGGCGCGGGGCGCTGAACTACATCCCCTGGGCGACCTATAATACGATGGCCGATGTCGACGAGATCGTCACCGGCCGTCGGCGCGAGGGCAGCTTTGCCGGGGTGATGACCTTCGTGCGCAAGGCGGCGCAGGCGGCGGCCGTCGGTGTGGTCGGGCTCGCGCTCGATGCCGGCGGCCTGCACGCGGCACTGCCGGTGCAGAGCCCCAAGGCGCTGGCGGTGCTGGCGGCGGTGCTGGGCGGGGGGACGCTGGTGGTGCTGACCGCCGGGATGCTGGTGTCGCTGCGGTTCCGCCTCGATGCCCGGACCCACGCGGTGCTGATGGCCGAAATAGAGCATTTGCGCGCGGGTGCCCGCACGCCCTCGTCCGATGCCGCGCGGGCGGTGGTGGAGGACCTGACGGGGCTGCCCTACGCCGGCTTGTGGGGCGCCTAGCCGAGCAGGCTGGACGGCCGGGGCATCGCCGCCCAGAACCGCCGCATCGCCGCATCGGGATCGGCCTCGATCCGGGGCGCGGCATCGAGGATCAGCGTCTCACGCGCCGCGGGGGTCCAGACCGGCCAATCGGGCAGGCAAGGGGTCTGCGGGGTGCCCGTGGCGGCAAAAGCGGCAAGGCGCGCGGACAACGCGTCGGCCAGATGGCGCCCCACCGCCGTCCCGGCGCCGATCAGCGCATCGCGCGGGTTGGCGAGGCTGGCCGAGACGTCGATCGCATGGGCGGCGCCGAAACGGCCATCCCACGCCGGGCTGGGCCAATCCCAGCGATAGGCCCATGTCGGCGCCGCGCCGCGTGCATCGAGTTGCTCGTGGGCGAAGCGGCGAAATCCGGCATCGGTCACCAGCCGGGCGTAGCGCAAGTAAGGTGTCGCCCCCAGGCCGGCGTAAAGCGCGGTGATCGCCGCAGCATGATCGGGCCAGCGCCGCGCGATCAGATCGGCATAGTCCGCCTCGGTGAGATCGAAGCTGTCGAAAAACAGCCCCGCGTCCTCCAGCGTGGTCGAAACAATCAGCGGCACATGCGCCGAACGCGCGATCGCCGCCGGGGCATAAGGGTGATCGGGCAGCGCCTCCGGGTCCAGCACCGGCTGGAACGCCAGCGCCATCACCCGCGCCTGCGCCGCCAGCACCGGCACGAAATCGGGCGCCAGCAGCGCCGCTGTGTCGCCGGCCACCACCCCGATCTCGCCCAGCAAGCGCTCGGCGAGCGCCGCTGCCTCATCGCGTTCGAGGAAGGTGGGCCACGACCCGCTCTGCACCACCGCGCGGTGGAACAGGCCGACGGCGGCCGGCATCGCCATCAACGCGCCGACCTTCCACCCGCCGCCCGATTGCCCGATGATCGTCACCCGCCCGGCATCGCCGCCGAACGCCCCGATCGCATCACGCACCCATTCCAGCGCCAGCACCAGATCGAGCAACCCGCAATGCCCCGCCGCGCCAAACCGCTCGCCGGCGAGCCCCAGGAAGCCAAAGGCCCCCAACCGGTGACACAGGCTCACCACCACCACATCGTGCCGCGCGGCCATCTGCGCACCATCATACATCGGCGCGTTGCCCGATCCGATGGCATAGCCGCCACCATGGATCACCACGATCACCGGCCGCGCCGGCCCCGCGACCAGCGGCGTCCAGACATTCAGCGACAGACAATCCTCACCCATCCCGCCGTCGGCCGTGGTGCGGTCAAAGTGAATCAACTGGGCATATTCATTGGTCGCCGGCGATGGCACTTGCGGCGATGCCGGTCCCGGGGTGAACGCATCGCGCAACCCGGTCCATGGCGCCTTGGCGCGCGGCGGCTGCCAGCGCCAGGCGCCGCCGGTATCCTCGCCATAGGGGATGCCGCGAAACACCCCCACCCCCGCGTTGGCAAGGCCGCGCACGCGCCCGGCGGGCGTCTCCACAACGGGGAAGAGGTCATCCATGGCCAAGCCTCCGGTCAGTGCCCGAAGGCGATCTTGACGCTGACCCCGCCGGTCAGCGGCTGCGACAATGTCACCGGCACCGGCGCATTGGCAATCAGCGCATTGTTGAGGGTGTTCGCCGAGAGCTGCCCCTTGCTGTCGAACAGGTTGTGGACGAAGGCGCTGACCGAGACGCCATGGCCGAGATCGACGCCGAGGTTGGCATTGACCGTGTTGTAGGCCGGCAGGCGATAGAACACGTTGGTCGCGCTGCCCTGATAGCCCGAGGTGCGATCGCCCACCCAGACGTCGGTCAGGCTGGCGTTGGCGCGCGCCCCGGCGACGGTGAACCGGTACGTCGCCCCCACCGCGAAGTTCCACCGTGGCGAGAGCGGCAGCCGCGCGCCGGTATAGCCCAGCCCGAGGACCGGCGCGGTGGTGATCAGCTTGGCATCGGTATAGGCGCCCGAGCCGTTGAGCGTCACCCCGCCGCCCAGCCGCAGCGCGGCCGTCGCCTCGACGCCACGGATGCGGGCATTGCCGGCATTGACCAACTGGTTGATCCCGCTGACATTCTCGGTGGTCTGGATGTTCTTCCACTCGATGTCATAGCCATCGATGTCAAACGTCAGGCGGTGGTCGAAGAAGCTGCCCTTCTCGCCGATTTCATAGTTCCACAGCTTGTCGGGCTGAAACGTGCTGGGCAAGGTCGCGCTGCCGAGGAAGAAGTTCGGCCCGCCGGGACGGAACCCCGACGACACCCGGCCATAGAGCATCACGTCCTTGCTCACATGCAGGCGCGGGTTGATCAGGTAGGTCGTCACCCCCTGGCTCGATGTCGATGAGTGGAACTGCGGCGTGCCATAGACGAACTGGCCACCGCTGTACGTCGGGCCGAAGCCAAGCCACCAGATGTTCGACGAATAGACCTGATCCTGATGGCTGTAGCGGATGCCCAGCGTCAGGTCGAAGACATGCCCCAGATAGCCGGTGACATCGCCGAACCCCGCCTTCTCGGTATAAGTGCTCGGCAGGAAGCCGGCGAAGGGATAGGAATTATAGGGTGCCGGCATATCCCCGTTCTGACCCGCCGTGTAGAGCAGGTTCACCGTCTCGTCGGTATTCTCGTGCGTGTAGTAGAACCCGGCCACCCATTCGAGATGGTGGTTCGATGACGACTGCACCCGCACTTCCTGGGTGAACTTCTTGGTCCGCGTGTCGACAAAGAGGTCATAGGGACTGGCCCCTGGGATCGCCGCGCCGAAATAGGTGTTATAGATCCCGGCATAGATCGGCACGAGAATGCCATAGAACACCGAATCGTCGCTGTCGTAAACGCCATGGTTGCGCTGGTAGGCGCTGACCGAAACGATCTTCGCCGGCCCGAGATCATAACTGACATTGCCCGAATACATCTCGACCGCATTGTACGCCGGCTGATTCAACGCAAAGTTCTGGTCATAGGCCCCCGCCACCGGCGTACTGTTCCCAATGTTATAGAACCCGATGTCGAGCCCGTTGGCGCGGCTCTTCTGCGCAAACGCGGTCAGCCGCACCTCCAACTGCGGCACCGGCTGCCACAGCACCTGCACCCGCCCGCCGGTGGTGTTGGTCTGGCCCAGGTGGTTGCGGCCATGCGTCGGATCGTCGGCGAACCCCGCGTCGGTCGAGCGGATGCCGTCCAGCCGCACCGCCAGCGTCTCGCCCAGCGGCACGTTGAGCATGGCCTTGATCGCATCGTTCATGCCGCCATGTTTGGTCCACGAGACATCGGCATCGACCTCGCCCTCCAGCCGGTTCAGCTTGGGCGCCACGGTCACGTACTTGATCGCGCCACCCAGAGCATTGGCGCCATAAAGCGTCCCCTGCGGCCCGTTGAGCACCTCGACGCGGTCCATGTCGAACAGGCTGAAATTGAACGACTGCGAGCCCAGGCCGAACTGCGTGCTCGCGCCGATCGGCACATCGTCGAGGTACAACGCCACCGCGCCGCCCAGTTCGGCGGTCGATGAGGCCACGCCGCGAATGGCGATGAGGTTGTTGGTCGGGCTGTTCGACTGGAACGAGAGCCCAGGCACCGACGTGGCGAAATCGTTGAAATTGGCCGCATGCATCCGTGACAAATCGGCACCGCCCAGCGCCGTCACCGCGCCACCAACGTTCTGCACGGATTCGGCGCGACGGCTGGCGGTCACCACGATCACCGGTTCGGCGGTGTCGGCGGCGGGGGCGGCCGGGGCCTGCTGCGCATGCGCGGGAACTGCGGCCAGCGCCAGCGCGGCAACGCCGGCGGCAAAGGCAAGGCGTGAGCGTGTCATCATTTCCACTCCCTGAAAGCAAACTCGCGTCGGACGCGCGATGTCTGCCCCCTGTCTACCCACGCAACCGCCATCGGGGCAGGACCGAAGCGCCAATTCGCAGGCGGCTGTTTTCGCTCATTGACAGGTTGCGCGAAGGGCGTAGCCTTGATGCAACATCATAAATGAGGGGACGTGCGCGATGACGGCGCACCTGCATATCGATACCGCCTATTTCACCGCGCTGGTGGGGCTGCCCCGCGCGCGCAGCGTTCTGGCCAACGCGGGGATCGCGCCGGCCGCCGGGCCACTGCCGCCCGCGCTCGACATGATCGACTTCTGGCGCGCCTGCGCGCTCAACATCCAGACCGGCAACGACGAAAGCCACGGCATCGCCGCCGAACCGGTACCACGCGGCAGCATCTCGGTCCTGTTCACCGCCGCCAAGGAGGCCGACGACCTCGGCGGCGCGCTGCGCCGGCTGGCCGATGCCGCGCGCTTCATCCGCCGCGATTGCACGATCGCGCTGAGCCGGGGACGCGGGGTGGTGCGGCTGACCATCCACCCCAATCCCGATCCGCGCCTGCCCGATGCTGCGCTGCGCGGCGAGATCTATGCCGAGTGCTTCGCCATCGTGCTGCACTGCGCGGTGCGGTGGATGGCGGGGCGGGCGATCGCGCCGGTGCGGATTCGCGGCGCGGCGTCGCTCGCCGGGATCGGGCACGGCTTGCTCGATGCCATGCACGTGCCGGTGGTGCGCCACGGCGATGGCATCGCCATCGACTATGACGCCGCCGACATGGCGTTGCCGGTGCTGGCGCAGAAATACACCGCCTGGGGCGAGGCCGAGTTCGGCGCCTTCGTGGCGATGCTGGGCGAGGAGGAGGCCCCCGCCGGCGACGAGCCCGCGCAACTGGCGGCATTGTTCGCGCGGGGCTGCTTCGCGCAGGATGCGGCGGCGGCGGCACTGGGGCTGGGGGTGGCGACCTTGCGCCGGCGGCTGGCCGCGCGCGGCACCAGCTTCCGCGAGCTGTCCGCCGCCTATCGCATGGCGCGGCTGCGCGAACTGCTCGCCACCGACATGCCGCTGGGCGACATTGCCGAACGCCTCGGCCTGTCCGACGAACGCTCGCTGCGGCGGTTTTGCGCGATGCATTTCGCCACGGCGCCAACGCAACTGCGCGCCGGGGGGCATTGCCAAAGGGAAGACGCCGGCCTGGTTTAAGGGCGGACGACGCCAGCCGGGGCAGCGCCCCCGTTTGCACCGCGCCCCGGCGGCAGGATGGTCCATTCCCACAGACCCATTGCGCCTGCGGCGACTTCCAACCTCAGGTAACGGGCCGCGATCGCATGGGGCACGACGATCGGCGATCCTTCGCGCGCGGCCGCCGGCGCGATCATCCGCCAGTGCTGGCCATCGCGCGAGGCGGAGAGCGCAAAGCGATAAGGCCGATCGGGATATTCGGGGCGCAGCAAACTGGCCCCCAGCCGCCGCACCCGGCCCAGATCGGCGGTCAACTGGCCATCGCCCGCCGGCCGCCACAACGTGGCATAGTTGTCGTCGGCCGCTTTGTCCGGGCTATGCGCGGCATCGTCGCCCTGCCCCAAGGCATGCCACATCAACCCGCGCGTGCGCGTCGCCGCCCAGCCCGGCACAGCCACGCCGGCATGATCGCCCCCCGGCCCGGCGCGCCCATGCACCCGCAACAGGCCATCCGCGCCCGCGTCCACGGCATCGACCGCGATCTGGCGCAGCGTCTCGGCCCGCCCCGGCGTCCACGGCAGCGCCTGCCGGTGATAGAGCACGAAGGCCTGCCCGCCGCTGCGGAACAGCGCGTGATGGCCGGGGCTGATGATCTGGTCGCCGGGCTGGGTTTGCAGGATCGGGCTGTTGGCGCTTTCGGTGAAGGGCCCCTGCGGGCCGGGGCCGATGGCATCACGCACCTGATAGGTATCGCGGGTGGTGTTCCCGGCGCTGTAGGTCAGGTGATAGTGCCCGCGCGCCTTGAACAGGAACGGTGCCTCGAAATAATGCGCGGGGGTCACATCGCGGACCGCGCCATCCAGATGCACCATATCGCGCGCCAGCTTCGCCACGAAGCAATGCCCGTTCACCCAATTCAGCCCCGACCCCCAGGCCAGCCAAGCCTGCCCATCGTCATCGACGAAAGCCTCGGCATCGATCATGTGAAAGCCGGGGCGGAAATTGCCGGGGATCAGCGGGCGGCCATTGTTGGCATCGGCCCATGGCCCGGCGGGGCTGGGCGCGCTGCCCACCCAGATCTCACTGCCGACCGAGACGTACATCCACCAGCGTCCGCGCGCCTTCACCACCGATGGTGCCCAGACCATGGCATCGCCCGAGGTGGGGCTGGTGGCGGCGGCCTTGGTGGGCCAGGCGGGGCGGCTGTAGCGCCAGTCGCGCCCGTTCTCCGATTGCCACAGCGCCACGTGATCGCCGCCCCACGGATCGGCGGTGGCAAAGATATACCAATGCCCGCCGTCGTGGACGATCGAGGGATCGGCGAAATAGCCCGGCAGCAGCGGGTTGCCCGCCCCCGGCGCATCCCACGCCACGGGCGCGGCATTGGCGGGGACGGCCCATGCGCAGGCCGCCGCCAGCATCAGCGTTCTCATGCGCAGGGCGCGGCGGTTCCGTCGGTGCATGGTGCGACCAATCCTGTTGCGCCGCCGAGCACGATCACGGCTGGACGGCGACGCCTGTTTCAGACTGGCCCGCACAATGTCTTATATTGGTCAATACGTCACTCGGCATCTTCCGGCGGCATAGCCGGCCGTCTGGGCTCAATCGGCCTGCAACTCCGCCACCAGATCATAGGCATCGCCGCGATAGTACGAATGCGTAACCTCTATCACCCGGCCATCGGCGGTAAAGGCGCGCCGCTCGATCAACAGGCCCGGATCGCCGGCGGTGATGTCCAGCAATTCGGCCTGCTCGGCATCGAACGCCACGGCCCGCACCCGTTGCAAGGCGCGCACCGGCCGGTTCCCCGCCGCCGCCAGCGCGCCGTACAGCGAATCCTCCACACCTTCGAGCGGCCCGATGCCCCAGGCCGGCACCGTCGCCAGTTCCAGCGCCATCGTCTGGCCATCGGCATAGCGGATGCGCTGAAACCGATAGACCTTGGACCCCGGCGACAACCCCAGCGCCAACGCCTCCTCCGGCGTAACCGCACCTTCGGACCGGTCCAACCAGCGGCTGGAGGGCCGCCGCCCACGCGCCAGCATATCCTCGGTGAACGAGGTCAGCATCGAGAAGCTTTTTTCCACCCGGCCGCCATCCGCCGCCGGCCCGCGCCCGGCCACGAAGGTCCCCGCCCCGCGCTTGCGATCGAGCAGGCCCTGCGCCACTAGTTCGTCCATCGCCTTGCGGATGGTGACGCGCGAGAGGCTGAAGGTTTCGCACAGTTCGCGCTCGCTGGGCAATGCGGTGCCCACGGGCAATTGCCCGGCCCGGATCGCCTCGCGCACCAGCTTTTGCAGCCAGAGATAGCGCGGGCCGCTCTCCTTGGTGTCGATCGGGCCGATCAGGTCCATGAATGTCATGGATGGGGCTCTATCACGAAAGATTCGCCTTGTCATGATATGCTAAATGCGTTCAACTTATATTGTATTGGTATCACCCAACGTGAGGTCCACCCCATGATCGATCGCAGGACACTGCTGGCCGCAAGCAGTGCGGGCGCGCTGCTCGGCCTCCCCGCCGCCGCGCGTGCCGGCGCGCCGGCCCCGCTCTCGCCCGACATGCCAGTGCCGCTGGGCCAAGCGCTCACCCGCGAGCCGCCCGCCGACCCCACCCTGCGCCGCATGGACGACGGATGGCTGTTCCACGAGGGCGACATCACCGTGCCACCTCCGCGCGGCAACGACGACACCTATAACATGACCAAGGCCGGCAACGCCCCCGGCGCGGCGGGCAACGATTTCGACGACAGCGCCTGGAGCCCCGTCCGCCTGCCGCACGACTGGGCCATCGCCCACCCGATCGAGGCCGACCAGAACGACGCCTGGGGCTATCGCCGACGCGGCATCGGCTGGTATCGCCGCACGCTGCGGCTGGAGGAAGGCTGGCGCGGGCAATACCTCGAACTGCAACTGGGCGGCATGGCCACCAACGCCACGGTGTGGTTCAACGGCATCCCGGTGGCGCACAGCTTCTCGGGCTATGTGCAGCAGAACATCGACATCACCCCCTATGCCCGCTTTGGCGACGAGCCGAACCTGATCGCCATCCGCGTCGATGCCGAGGCGATGGAAGGCTGGTGGTACGAGGGCGCGGGGTTGTACCGCGCATGCGCGCTGGCGGTGCGCGCGCCGCTGCATATCGCCACCGATGGCATCCACGCCGACCCGCGCGCCGGGGGCAACGACGACTGGCGGGTGCCAGTCCGGGTCACGCTGAACAATGCGGGCGAGGCCGCCGGCAACGCCACCGTCATCGCACGGCTGTGCGCGCCCGACGGCACGGTGCTGGCCACCGCGCAGGCCGATGCGCGGGTGGCGCCTTTGGCCACGGGCGAGGCGGCAGTGGATCTGGCGGTGCGCGATCCGCTGCTGTGGCACCCCGATCATCCTCGGCTCCACACGTTGGAGGTGGCGGTGATGCAAGGCGGCCAAGCCATTGACACGCGCCGCCTGCGCCTGGGCTTCCGCACCCTCCATTTCGATGCGCAAACCGGCTTTGCGATCAACGGCCAGCCGCTGAAGATCAAGGGCGTGTGCATCCATCAGGACCACGCCGGGGTGGGCGTGGCGCTGCCCGACGCGCTGGTGGAATGGCGCGTGCGGCGGCTGAAGGACATCGGCTGCAACGCCATCCGATCCAGCCACCATGCGCCTTCAACGGCCTTGCTCGATGCCTGCGACCGGCTGGGCGTGCTGGTGATGGACGAGAACCGGCATTTCAACCCCAGCACCGATGTGCTGGCGCAGTTGCGCTGGATGGTGCGGCGCGATCGCAACCGGGCCTGTGTGATCCTGTGGTCGGTGCTGAACGAGGAGCCGATGCAGGGCAGCGCGCAGGGGTATGAAATGGTGCGCCGGCTGGCGGCGGCGGTGAAGGAACTGGACGACAGCCGCCCGGTGACGGCGGCGATGAACGATGGCTTCTTCACCCCGCTGAACGGCGCGGATGCGGTGGATCTGGTGGGCTTCAACTACAAGGCCGAGTGGTACGACCGCTATCACGCGCTGCACCCCGAACGCCCGCTGATCAGCACCGAGGACACCAGCGCGGTGATGACGCGGGGCGAATGGCGCACCGATGCGGCGCGCAATGTGCTGGGGTCCTATGACACCGAAGCGCCCGAATGGGGGATGACCCATACCAAGAGCTGGGCGATGATCGGCAGCCGCCCGTTCATCGCCGCCACCTTTGTGTGGACGGGCTTTGACTATCACGGTGAGCCCACCCCCCTGCCCTGGCCCGCCGCCAGCAGTTCGTTCGGCATTCTGGACCTCTGCGGTTTTGCCAAGATGGCGTACCATTTGCGCCGCGCGCAGTGGATCACCGACCGCCCGGTGATCGCCATCGGCCCGCACTGGAACTGGCGCGGTGGCGAGACAGTGCGGGTGATGGTGCCCACCAACCTCGATGCGGTGGAACTGGTGCTGAACGGGCGGTCGCTGGGGCGGCAGGCGGTGCAGCCTTTCGTCACGCCCGAATGGCAGGTGACCTATGCGCCGGGGCGGCTGGAGGCGATCGGCTTTCGCGCCGGGCGCGAGGCCGCCCGCGCTGTGGTGGAAACCACCGGCACAGCGGCGCGGTTGCGGCTGACGCCCGACCGCTTGCTGATGGCGGGCGATGGCCGCGATGTGCAGCCGATCAGTGTCGATCTGCTGGATGCCGCCGGGCGGCATATCCCCACCGCCACCGACCGGGTGACGTTCTCGATCAGCGGCGGCGAGATCATTGGCGTCGGCAACGGCAATCCCAACGATCATGACAGCGAGCAGGGTGACAGCCGCCGGTTGTTCGCGGGCCTCGCGCAAGTGCTGGTAAGCGCGCCGCAGGGGTCAGGGCGGATGGTGCTGACCGCACAAGTCGCCGGATTGCCCGCCGCGCGGGTGACGATCGCCTACGCCGCGACGGACGATGGCCCGGCAATCGCCGCTACCCCCGGCGCGCAACCGCTGACCGAATGGCGGCGTGCGGCCTTCACCCCCACTGCGCCCGATGGCGCGCGGATCTATGCGCCAGACGATTGGCGGCGGTTGAACTACGTGCGCACCGGGCGGCTGGAGGAGGCGCAGGCCACGGCGGCCTACACGCTGATCCAGGGGCGGTTCACCGCGCGGCGCGGCGGCACGCTGTACTTTGCGGGCGTGATCGGCAAGGCGCGGCTGTGGATCGACGGCACCCCGGTGGCGACCAAGGACAGCGCCGGCGAAGGCCCCTTGCGCGCGGCTCTCCCCGCCGGGGCGCATATCGTCTCGCTGGTGATCGCGGCGGCGGCGGGTCAGTCGGTGGGGCTGAGCCGTGGGGTCTGCATCTGGCCATCGGGGTGATCAGGCCTTCAGGATCAACCCCCGGCGATCCAGCCACCAGCCCACCGCCCAGCACACCAGCGTATAGGCCAGCGCACACAGGAGCGATCCCACCGCCCCCGGCGCCAAGGCCTGAAACACGCGGATGCCGACCCAGTCATAGACCCCGCCGACATCGCCCGCCGGGATCAGGTTCAGCACCGTGACGAACAGCTCGGAAAACAGATAGATCGCCAAGGGATTGCGCCCCAGGATCAGGAAAAACCGCGTCCACACGCGCCGCCCGGCGATCTCGATCAACGCGATCAGCCCGCCCAGCGCGATCAGATCAATCCCCACGGTCAGCAACACATAGGACCCGGTCCAGAGCTTCTTGGCGATCGGAAACCACGGCGACCACGCCAGCCCCAGGCAGATCAACACCACCCCCGCCGCGCCCATCCGCCGCACCGTCGCCGCAAGATCGGCTCCGCGCTGCACCGCCAGCCCCGCCAGATAACCGGCCAGCACATTGACCACCGCCGGCAATGTGCCCAGCAGCCCCTCGGGATCGAACCCGGCGTCCTTCTTGTACAGATGCCCCGGCCCCAGCAGCGCCAGATCGATCCGCGTGCCTATATTGGCATATTTGTCGAACGCCATGCCGGCGGGCGCGCCAAACTCCAACAACGCCCAATAGGCCAGCAACAACGCCACCGCCGCCGCGATCACCTGTCGCACGCTCAACCACCGCACCAGCACCCCCGCCAGCACATAGCACAGCGCCAGCCGTTGCAGCACACCCGGCACGCGGGTCAGCGCAAAGGGCTTGAACCCCCAACCCGCCGCCCCGTGCTGCACAAACGGAAACCAGTACATCAGATAGCCCAGCACGAAGATCACCGCCCCCCGCCGCAGCAACCCGTGCAGATAGACCCCCGTCTCGACCCGGCGGCGCAGGGCAAAGCTCATGGCGTTGCCCATGGCGAAGAGAAAGCTGGGGAAGATCGCATCGGCCAACGTGAAGCCGAACCACTTGGCGTGGACCAGTTGCACGAAGGCTGGCGCGCCCGGCCCGGCGGTGTTGACCACGATCATCAGGAAGATCGTCACCCCGCGAAACACGTCGAGCGCGGTGAAGCGGCGGTGGGGCATCACGGCGGGATCAGTCATGCGCGGCCTCGGTCAGCAAATGGGTGATGGCGGTGGCGGGATCGGCGGGGCGCTGACGCGGCCACAACCGGCCATCACGCAGCCATGCCTGTTCAAAGGCGCGGATATGCGCCTGCGTGGCCGCCGCATCGAATGGGCGATGGGCGATGGCGGCGGCGCGCTGATCGGCCAGAAACATCTGCCAGCGCGGCCAATAATAGCCGGCATAGAGCCCCTGCCAAGCGCGCGAGGCATAGTCCGACAGGTGCCCCTCGCCGCCCCAGAAAGTGACCACCGCCTTGGCCTGCTCCACGAACCGGGCGCGCTCGGCGGGGGTATCGCCCATGGCGCGGGCATCGGCCAGCCATGTGCCCAGCGTCTCCTGCTGGTTGCCGGCGAGGGCGTCGATCTGCGCCACCATGGCCGCCGCATGCGCCTGCGCCGCATCGCCCGCCGCGATGTCGCCGGCGCGATAGGCCCCGATCGCGGTTTTCAGATCGCCATCGACAGCCTGCGTCGCATCATGCCGCACCAGATCGGCCAGATCATAGGTCAGCAAGCGCGGCCATGGGCGCGGCGCGGCGGCCACCAAGGCGGCAATACCCCGGTGCAGCACCGCCCTATCGCCCGGCGCGGCGGGATAGTCGGCGCCGTCCAGCGTCGGGCGCTTGAACAACAGGTAAGCCCCGGCCTCGTTCTGCCACCAGCGCGGCGACCAATAGCGCGTGGCGTACGTGGCCTCGGCAATCTGCCCCCACGCCGCCCGCATCGCCGGCGTGGCCACGCCATAGCGGGCCCGCAGATAATCCCCCAGCCATGCCGCCATCGGGCGCTGCGCGTCCTCTCCCCAGGCGAGGTCATAGGCATAGGCATAGACCGGCGTATTGCTGTGCAACCCTTCCGGAAACATCCCGAACCCTTTCAGCGCGCCATGCGCCGGGCTGGCCAGCGCCGCTGCCATGTCGCGGCGATAGAAATCAAGATCGCCATAGACTGGGTTGCTGCCGCCATAGTTATGGACATAGCCATAGACCCAGTTCTTGCCATCGAACGCCCCGGTGTTCTGCCAGATGCCGGGATAGCGGTCGTTGCCGATATCGAGCACCAGCATCCGTTCGTTGGGCACGCGGCTGAGGAAGGCGCGGATGGCGTCGGGCGTCCAGAACGCCTTGTCGGCGCCGAACAGCCAGCCCTGCATCACCCATGTCGCCCCCGGCGCGGCGGCGGTGATCGATCGGTAGAGCGTCTCGCCATAAGCCGCCAGCCGCGCATCGCGCACCGCCGGGGCCAGCGCGGCCACACGCGTGGCGGCAGTGTTGGCGATGGCATCGCCATATGTCGCGGCGCGGGCGTCGCTGCCGTCCGCGGCAATCGGCGGCACCATCTCGTTGAAGGCATCGAGCAGGTAGTACCCGCCGGCCCCATATGTCCGCGTGTAGATCTGGATGAACCGGCGGGACAGGCGTGCAAACAAAGGGTCCGAGGGGTCAAGCCAGTACGTTCCGGCAAATCCCTCCCACGCGCGCATGCGATAGATCCGCGCCTCGGGATGGCGCGCGGCAAAGGCGGCGGGGACATAGCCCGAGAACGCCGGCAGCACCGGCTTCATCCCCAGATCGCGCATCCGCGCCAGAATGCGGCGTTGCAACTGGTGCTTCTTCTCGATCCAACCAGGCGAGAGCGGCGCGCGATAGCCGGCGATGTTGCCCATCCGCTGCCACGGCAGGAACGGCGCGGCGGATAGGCCGGCGGCGATCTCGGCCTCGCTCAGCCCCGCCTCGCGCCACAGTTGCGTCCAGACGAACTCCTGGCCCTCCATCGCCAGCGGGGTGTCGATCCCGCGCGCGGCCATCAGGTCGATCTCGCGCCGCCACCGCAGCCAACCCCACCACGGCGTCGTGTAACCAAACGTGCAGGTGTTGAGATAGGCGCGCAGAGCAAAGGGCGATGTCACCACGCCGCTGTCGCTATCGTTCAGCCGCGAGAAGCTGCCGAGGCGGTCCCCCTCCCAGCTCAGCGACAGGCGGCCCTGACGTTGCAGCGTCTGCGTGAGGCCATGGACCAGCGCAACGGGCGACGATCCCTCGGCGTGGACACGGTTATGCGCGATCACCACGCGATAGGTCGCCGCCGCCGAGGGCGCGATCCGCAAATCCCATGCGCGCGTCGGCACACCCAGCCGCTCCAACGCTGCGCGCGCCGCCGGCACGGGTTGAGCAGCCGCGACGCTGGCGGCCAGCAGGCCGACCGGAATGAGGAGAACGCGCAGTCGCTTCATACCGGCCACCGAATAATCGATTAAGCACCATAGGCGCCAGAAAAAGAGCCGGGCCTGCCGCAATGGACAAGCCCGGCTTCAGGGTGGATCA
>Ga0302198_10000329_pt1 | contig 53406 bp, 57 predicted proteins | sample II_Bog_N2_2_FD_193521 | JGI IMG/M metagenome (GOLD analysis project Ga0302198, IMG submission 193521) | Peat permafrost microbial communities from Stordalen Mire near Abisko, Sweden - II_Bog_N2_2 | ecosystem: Environmental > Terrestrial > Soil > Wetlands > Peat | place: Sweden: Abisko...
CGCAGCCTTTCCAGCCTTGCGCACTACTCGTTCTCCGAGGTAGCGAACGCCCTTGCCCTTGTAGGGCTCGGGCTTACGGATCTTGCGGATGGACGCGGCCACTTGACCGACGACCTCCTTGTCGGCGCCCTTCACGATGACGCGAGTCGGCACCGGCACCTCGAAGGTGATCCCGTCGGGCGCGTTGAACTTGACGGGGTGCGAGAAGCCCAGCGCGAGGTCGAGCACGCCCGGTCCCCCGTTGGCGGCGCGGTAGCCGACGCCGATGATCTCGAGCTCCTTGGACCAGCCGTCGGTCACGCCGACCACCATGTTGGCGATCAGCGTGCGCGTCAGTCCGTGCAGCGAGCGGTACTGCGTCTCATCGTTGACGCGCGAGACCGTCAGCACGTCGCCGGACTGCTCGAGCGTGATGCCGTCGGGGATGACGCGGCTCATCGTGCCGTTCGGTCCCTTCACGGTCGCTACGCCGGCGTCCACGGTGATCGAGACCGAGGCGGGCACGGTGATGGGATTAGTGCCGATTCTTGACATCAGCGGACCTCCGAAGTGCGGGGATTACCAGACATAACAGAGCACCTCGCCACCGAGCTTGGCCTTGCGGGCTTCGCGGTCGGTCATCAGGCCGTGGCTCGTCGAGACGACGGCCACGCCGACGCCGCCGAGGACCTTGGGCATCTGGTCGGACTTCTTGTAGATGCGAAGTCCGGGCTTGGAGACGCGCTTGATGCCGATGATCGTCTTCTTGCGGTCCTCGGAGTACTTGAGCGCGATCTCGAGTTGGTTGCCGGGCTTGCCGTCGACCTTGGAGACGGTGAAGCCGGCGATGAAGCCCTCGCGCTCGAGCACCTTCGCCAGGTTCTCCTTCAACTTCGAACTGGGCATCTTCACGGTGTCGAACATCGCGGAATTGGCGTTGCGAATCCGCGTGAGCATGTCGGCGATGGGGTCGGTCATTGTCATGATCTACCTACCAACTCGCCTTAGTCACGCCGGGAATCTCGCCGGCGTGCACCATCTGACGCAAGCAGATACGGCACAGGCCGAACTTGCGGTACACCGAGCGCGGCCGACCACATCGCTCGCAGCGCGTGTAGGCACGCGTTGAGAACTTCGGGGTCTGCTTCTGCTTGATTCGAAGAGCTTTCTTCGCCATATTTACTTGTTCTCCTGCTTGAAGGGGAAGCCGTACGCGCGCAAAAACGCGCGGCCCTGCTCGTCGTTCGCGGCCGTGGTGACGATCGTGATGTCGAAACCACGCGGCGCGTCGATCTTGTCATAGTCGACCTCGGGGAAGATCAACTGGTCATTGATGCCGAACGTGTAGTTGCCGTGTCCGTCGAAGGATTTCGGCGACAGGCCACGGAAGTCGCGGATACGCGGGATTGCGAGGCTGAGCAGTCGGTCGAAGAACTCCCAGGCGCGGTCCCCGCGCAGGGTCACCTTCACCCCGATGGGCTGCTCCTCGCGGAGCTTAAAGCTCGCGATCGACTTCTTCGCGCGTGTCACGACCGGCTTTTGACCGGTGATCAGTTCGAGGTCGCGCTGGGCGCCCTCGAGCAGTGACGCCTGCTGGGTGGCGCGACCGACCCCGGAGTTGAGGACGATCTTCGTGAGGCGCGGGACCTGCATGATGTTGTCGAGGCCCAGCTCCTCTTTGAGCGATTGACGAATCTCTTCGTCGAAGCGCACCTTGAGACGCGGACGGGTAGCGGTGGTCATAGTGCCTCTCCACATTTGCGACAGATCCGGTGCTTCACGCCGTCTTCGGTCTTGTAGCCGACCTTGGCCGGCCCCTTGTGACCGTCACACCACAGCGCGACGTTGCTCGCGTCGAGCGGCATCAACTTGTCGATGATGCCGGCTTGCATGGTCGAGCCGGCCTGCTTGGTGTGGCGCTTGGCGATGTTGAGGCCGTCGAGGATCACCTTGTTGGCACCCGGCAACGCCTCTTCGACGTTGGCGCGCTCACCGCGGAACTTGCCCGCGAGAACGTACACTTCGTCACCTTTACGAATCTTCATTACAGCACCTCCGGTGCCAGGGAAATAATGCGCATGAACTTCTTGTCACGCAGTTCGCGACCCACGGGTCCGAAGATGCGCGTACCGCGCGGTTGCAGCTGGTCGTTGATCAGCACCGCGGCGTTCTCGTCAAACTTGATGTAGGAACCGTCGGGACGACGCTTCTCCTTGGACGTGCGAACGACGACACAGCGCACCACGTCGCCCTTCTTCACGGCCGCGCCGGGGATCGCTTCTTTGACGGTGCCGATGAAGACGTCTCCGATCGAGGCGTAGCGACGACGCGAGCCGCCGAGCACGCGGATGCACAGAACTTCCTTGGCCCCGCTGTTGTCGGCGACCTTGAGTCGGCTCTCTTGTTGAATCATCGCGCACGCTCCACGATTTCGGTGAGGCGCCAGCGCTTCAACTTCGACAGCGGTCGGGTCTCTTGGACGCGAACCTTGTCGCCGATCTTGGCTTCGTTCTTCTCGTCATGGACGTAGAGCTTCTTGGTGCGCTGGACCGTCTTGCCGTAACGGGGGTGGCTCACCCGCTCGTTCACCGCGACGACCAACGTCGAGTTCATCTTGTCCGAGACGACAATGCCCTCACGGACCTTGCGGGGGTTCACCCTGATTGTTTCGTTTGTTTCGTTCGAGTCAGTCATGACTACTCACCTTTTCCTAGCGCCTCGGCGGCCGCGATCTCGCGCTCACGCGTGAACGTCGAGAGTCGCGCGATGTCGCGACGCACCTCATTGAGTCGCGCCGAGTTGTCGAGCTGGCCGGTGGCGAGCTGGAAGCGCATGTTGAAGAGCTCGCGACGCGACTCGGCCAGTCGCTCGAGCAGTTCGCGGTCGCCCAGCAGGCGCATCTCAGCAATTCGTTCACGGGTCTTCGCCATTAGATACTCACTTCCGGAGTCCCGTGGGTGCCGGGACGAATAACGAACTTGGCCTTGATGGGCAACTTCTGGATGGCGCGCTCCATGGCCGCGCGCGCCAGGGTCTCGTCGACGCCACCGAGCTCGAACATGATGCGACCGGGCTTCACGACGGCGACCCAGAACTCGGGGTTGCCCTTGCCGGAACCCATGCGGGTCTCGGCCGGCTTCTGGGTGACGGGCTTGTCGGGGAACACGCGGATCCAGACCTTGCCACCACGCTTCACGTGACGGGTCATCGCGATACGGGCCGCTTCGATCTGACGAGCGGTGATCCAGCCCCGTTCGAGGGCCTGGATGCCGAAGTCGCCGAAGTTCAGTTCGACGCCGCCCTTGGCGTTGCCGCCGCGACGTCCGCGCTGCTGCTTACGGTGCTTTACCTTGCGGGGCATCAACATGGTTACTCGGCGTCCTTCCTGAAGTGCGGAGTGTCGTTGTGCTCTTGGGCGGTGCGACGCTCGATCTCTTCTTCGACGCTCAACTGCGCCTCGACCTCGGGGGTCACGGCGAGCAGGTCGACGGCTTCGACCTCGTCACCGTCGGTCACGACTTCTTCGACGACCTCATCGACGACCGGCTCGGCCTCGACGCGGCGGCGTCCACCACCGGCGCGCACGACGCCCTTCGGGGCCGCGGACGCGGAGGTCGCGCCGACGGGAACCGCGTCGCCCGCGGCCATGGCGGCCTCGCGCACGATCTTCTCGTCGTTCGTCAACTGGTACGGCAGGATGTCGCCCTTGTAGATCCACACCTTTACGCCGATGCGCCCGGTCGAGGTGCGGGCCTCGCGGAATCCGTAGTCGATGTCGGCGCGCAGCGTGTGCAGCGGCACTCGACCCTCGCGGTAGGACTCGCGGCGCGACATCTCCGCGCCACCGAGACGGCCCGAGGCCTGGATCTTGACGCCCATGGCGCCGGCCTTCTGCACGGTCTGGATGCCACGCTTCATGGCGCGACGGAAGGCCACGCGACGAAGCAGCTGGTCACAGATGCCCTGGGCGATCAGCGCGGCGTCGAGTTCGGGCTGCTTGATCTCTTGGATGTTCAAGGAGATCTTGTTCTTCTGACCGGTGATCTTCTCGAGGTCCTTCTTCAGACGCTCGGCCTCAGCCCCACGACGACCGATGACGATGCCCGGACGCGCGGTGTGGATATCGACGCGGATGCGGTCCGAGTTGCGCTCGATCTCGATGCGACTCACCGCGGCACTCTCGAGCTGCTTGGTGAGGTAGTCGCGAATCTTCCAGTCCTCGATGACGAGGTCCTTGTAGCCGCGCTCCTTGAACCAACGCGACTTCCAGTCCGTCGTGATCCCAAGGCGGAAACCGTAGGGGTTTACCTTCTGACCCATTACTTCGTCTCCTCAGTGGTGTCGTCTGCATCTGTCTCGTCGGTCGGTGCTTCATCGACCGGCATTTCTTCGACCGGGGTCTCGTCGGCTTCGACGTCGTTGGTCTCTTCCAAGTCCTCCACCGGCGTGTCGACGGTGTCGAACTCCATGACGTCGGTCTCGTTGGCCTCGTCCTCGATGACGTCGTAGGTGTTCGCCTCGACTTCTAGGGCTTCGTTCTCGGCCGCATTGACGGCGGCGGTCTCGCGCTTGTTGAGGCTCGCTTGCTGGTCGGCGCGCTTGCGCGATGACGCGACGCGTCGCGTGCGCGACACGGCGGCCTGGGCGCTGCGCGCGTTGCGAAGGGTTTCGAGTCGCTCGTCATCGAGGCGACTCACGATCACCGTGATGTGACAGGAACGCTTGCGAATCTTGCCGGCGCGTCCTCGCGCGCGCGGCGTGAAGCGCTTCATCGTGATGCCCTCATCGGCGTAGGCGGCGGAGACGAAGAGCTCGTCGGCCTGCATCGCGTCGTTGGTGACGGCGTTAGCGACGGCCGAGGCGAGGACCTTGCCGATCACGTCGGCGGCCTCGCGGGTCGTGCCGGCGAGGATCTCGCGCGCGGTCGTGATGTCCTCACCACGGATGAGGTTCAGCACGACGCGAGCCTTGCTCGCGGACATGTGATAGCCGCGCAGCGTGGCGCGGGTGCCGGGACGTTCGTTCAGCTTGGGACCGGTCATTAGCGCTTACCCGTCTTTTCCTGGCCGGCGTGGAAGCGGAAGGTTCGCGTCGGCGCGAACTCCCCCAACTTGTGACCAACCATCGATTCGTTCACGAAGACCGGGACGTGACGACGTCCGTCGTGCACGGCGAAGGTGTGTCCGACCATGTCGGGGATCACCGTCGAACGACGGCTCCAGGTCTTGATGACCTTCTTCTCGTTCGCCGCGTTCATCGCGTCCACCTTCTTCAAGAGGTGGGCATCGATGAAGGGACCCTTTTTGAGACTTCGTGACATTCTCTACCTACCTCCGCGCGCCGCGTCCACGGCGACGACGAATAATTAACTTGTCCGAAGCCTTCGGCAAGCGCGTACGACCTTCGGGCTGGCCCCACGGGGAGACCGGGTGACGTCCACCGGACGTCTTGCCTTCGCCACCACCGAGGGGGTGGTCGACCGGGTTCATGGCGACACCACGCGTCTGGGGGCGCACACCCTTCCAGCGGTTGCGTCCGGCCTTGCCGATCGAGGTGAGTTCGTGTTCGGAGTTGCCGACGGTGCCGAGCGTGGCGCGACAGTCGATCGGGACACGGCGCATCTCGGTCGAGGGAAGTCGCAGTGTGGCGTAGGCACCTTCTTTGGCGACGATCTGGACACCCATGCCGGCGCTGCGCGCCATCTTGCCGCCGCCGCCGGGGCGAAGCTCGACGTTGTGCACCGTGGAACCGGTCGGGATGAAGCGCATCGGCAACGAGTTGCCGGTACGGATGTCGGCCTTGGGACCGGACTCGACCATGTCGTCGACCTTGAGGCCGTTCGGCGCGAGGATGTAGCGCTTCTCACCGTCGAGGTAGTGCAGCAACGCGATCCGACAGGTCCGGTTCGGGTCGTACTCAATGGCCGCGACGCGCGCCGGAATGGCGTCCTTGTTGCGCCTGAAGTCGATGATGCGGTACTGCTGCTTGTGACCGCCCCCGCGGTGACGCGAGGTCTTGCGACCGTAGTTGTTGCGGCCACCGGTCTTGGGCTTGGAATCGAGCAGCGACTTCTCGGGCAGCGTCTTCGTGATGTCGGCGAAGTCCGAGACCGTCTGGAAGCGGCGACCGGGGCTCGTGGGTTTGCGTTGACGTAGCGCCATGGCAGTCCTTAGTTCTCGAAGAGGTTGATCGTGTCACCGGCTCGAAGCGTGACGATGGCCCGCTTCGTGTTGGGCTTCATGCCCACCACGCCGGTGCGACGGTTGCGCGTCGACTTACCCTTGCGGTTGAGAGTGTTGACATTCGTGACCTTCACGTTGAAGGTCCGCTCGACGGCATTGCGCACGTCGACCTTGGTCGAACGCGGGTCCACGACGAAGACGTAGGTGCCCTTATCCATCAAGGCGTAGGTCTTCTCCGAGACCACGGGGCGAATTAAGACGCTCATGGCATCGCGCATCAGTTGTTCTCCTTGAGACTCGGCAACGTCTCGTCGGTGAAGAGAATCCAGTCACAGTCGAGGACGTCGTAGGCGTTCACTTCGCCCTTGTCGATGGTCTTCACGTTCATCAAGTTGCGGAACGAGCGCAACGCCGTCGCGTCGTCGCTGCCCAGCACGACCAAGATCTTGCCGTCGAGACCGAGGGCTCCGAGGGCCGTGATCGCGTCCTTGGTCTTGGGCGTCTCCCACTTGGCGAAGCTGTCGACGACCGCGACGCGCTCCATCGAGGCGCGGTCCGACAAGGCCGAGTAGAGCGCCAGTCGAATCATCTTCTTGGGCGTCTTCTGGTCGTACTTGCGCGGCTTCGGACCGAGCGCGATTCCACCGCCCGGGTACTGCGGCGCGCGGATGGTGCCCTGACGGGCTCCACCGGTACCCTTCTGGTTGAAGGGCTTCCGGCCGCCACCGCGAACCTCTTTGCGCGTCTTGGTCGACTGCGTGCCCGAGCGCTTGGCGGCGAGTTGGGCCTTGATCACCTGGTGCAACACGGCCATGTTGGGCTCGATGCCGAAGAACGTCGGCTCCAAGTCCACGCTTTCGAGTTCGGTACCGTCAAGGGACTTGCGGGTCACCGAGCGCTTCGCGGGCTCGGGTCGGTCCTTCTTGATCGGACCGCGAAGGGTAAAGACGTCGGTCATCGTGTGCCTCCGGCCTTCATCGGATTCTTCACCGACGTGCGCAGCACCACGGTGCCGCCGCGCGGGCCCGGCACGGCGCCCTTGACGAGCACCAGGTGGCGCTCGACGTCAACGGAGATCACTTCGAGATTGGTGGTCGTCACTTGGCCGCCACCCATGCGACCAGCCATCTTCGTGCCCTTGAACACGCGACCGGGTGTGGCGCAGGCGCCAATTGACCCCGGCGCGCGGTGGTGCTTGTGATTACCGTGCGCGGCGCCCATGCCCGAGAAATTGTGGCGCTTCATGGCACCGGCGAAACCCTTTCCCTTGGCGACGGCGGTGGCGTCGATCATCTCGCCCTTTTCAAAGGCGTCGGCGAGGATCTCCTGGCCGACGCTGTAACCGGAGACGTCATCGAGGCGCAGCTCGACGAGCTTCTTGCCGGGCGTGACGCCCGCCTTCTCGAAGTGGCCGAGTTCGGGCTTGGAGAGCGTTGAGATGCGACGGGTTCCCCACGTCACCTGGACGGCCGAGTAGCCCTCCTTCTCAGGTGTCTTTACCTGGACGACGCGAGCCGGGCTGACGCGAACCACCGTCACCGGGATGGCCCGGTTCTGGGCGTCCCAGACCTGGGTCATGCCCACCTTCTCGCCGACGATCGCTTTGGTCGCCACGTGTGCCTCTTCTCTTCCTCTGTGCGTCGGTTGCCGACACACAGACGCTCCGCCGGGTCAGTAAACCCGAACGGAGCGCTCGACTGGTTTGGTCCAGCGTTCCCCGAAGGGCAACTGAACACTTCTTTTTTCACCCCAAACTGCTTTGTGGGGGCTATTAACCGTACACCACCGGGCCCCGCGCGCGCAAAGGCGCGCGGGTCCGGCGCTGTCAGACTTGGCGAATCTTGATCTCGATGTCCACGCCCGCCGGAAGGTCGAGGCGCTGGAGCGAGTCGACGGTCTTGGCGGTGTGGTCCACGATGTCCAAAAGGCGCTTGTGCACGCGCATTTCGAAGTGCTCGCGACTGTCTTTGTGCTTGTGGGGTCCCCGAACGACCGTGTAACGGTGCTTCTCGGTGGGAAGGGGCACGGGCCCCTGCACCCTCGCGTTCGTGCGCTCGACCGTCTGGACGATCTTCGCAGTGGACTGGTCTAGGACGCCGTGGTCGAAGGCCTTCAGCCGGATACGAATCATTTGTCGGTTGTCGGCCATGACCTATCTACTTCAGGATCTTGACGACGCGACCGGAACCCACGGTACGGCCACCCTCGCGGATGGAGAAGGTGAGGCCCTCTTCCATGGCGATCGGCTTGCCCAGGGTCACGGTCATCTCGGTGTTGTCCCCAGGCATGACCATCTCGGTGCCCGAGGGCAGCTCAATCGTGCCGGTGACGTCGGTCGTGCGGAAGTAGAACTGCGGACGGTAGTTCGCGAAGAACGGCTTGTGACGGCCACCCTCTTCCTTGGTGAGCACGTAGACCGAGGCCTCGAAGTTGGTGTGGGGCGTGATGGTGCCGGGCTTGCACAGCACCTGGCCGCGCTCCACTTCTTCCTTCTTGGTACCTCGCAGGAGTGCGCCGAGGTTGTCGCCGGCCTGTCCCTGGTCGAGGAGCTTGCGGAACATCTCGATGCCGGTGACGACGGTCTTGGTCGTCGGGCGTAGGCCCACGATCTCGACTTCGTCGCCGACCTTCACGACGCCCTGCTCGACCTTGCCGGTCACGACGGTGCCACGGCCGGTAATGGACATGACGTCCTCGATCGACATGAGGAACGGCTTTTCGGTGGCGCGCACGGGCTCGGGGATCCATGTGTCCACGGCGTCCATGAGCTCCATGATCTGGTCGCCGGCGGCTTCGTCGCCTTCGAGGGCTTTCAGGGCCGAGACGCGCACGATCGGGGTGTCGTCACCGGGGAAGCCGTAGCTCGTCAAGAGCTCACGGATCTCCATCTCGACGAGCTCGAGGAGCTCTTCGTCATCGACCTGGTCGACCTTGTTGAGGGCCACCACGATGTAGGGCACGCCGACCTGGCGCGCGAGCAACACGTGCTCGCGGGTCTGGGGCATGGGTCCGTCGGTCGCCGCGACGACGAGGATGGCCCCGTCGACCTGGGCGGCGCCGGTGATCATGTTCTTGACGTAGTCGGCGTGGCCGGGCATGTCCACGTGGGCGTAGTGACGCTTCGACGTCTCGTATTCCACGTGGGCAATGGAGATGGTGATGCCGCGCTGCTTCTCTTCGGGCGCCTTGTCGATCTGGTCGAAGGGCGTGAAGGCGGTGCCGGGCAGGCGGGTAGAGAGGACCTTGGTGATGGCCGCGGTGAGGGTGGTCTTGCCGTGGTCGATGTGGCCCATCGTGCCAACGTTTACGTGCGGCTTAGTGCGCTCGAACTTCTTCTTTGCCATTGTCGGGGACTAACTTTCTGTCTAACGACGGGTTCCCATGAATCCGTCTTGTTTGTTTCGGCCCGCCCCGACTACGGTTTGGACCTTGTTTTCGCTGGTCACCCAGCTTTTTACGCGCCAGTGGCCTTGGCCACGATCTCCTTCGAAATCGCGTCAGGTACTTCAGCGTAATTACTGAACTGCATGGTGTACGTCGCGCGCCCTTGAGTGCGAGAACGCAGGTCAGTAGCGTAGCCGAACATGTCGGCTAGTGGCACAAGTGCCCGAATCGCTTGACTATTGCCCTTCTGTTCCATGCCCTCGACGCGTCCGCGACGAGAGCTCAGGTCACCGATCACGTCGCCCATGTAGTCCTCGGGCGTCACGACCTCGACGGCCATGATCGGCTCCAGCAACACCGGGCTCGCCAAGCGCGCGGCCTTCTTCACGGCGATCGAACCGGCGATCTTGAAGGCCATCTCCGAGGAGTCGACGTCGTGGTAGGAACCGTAGGTGAGGCGTACGCGCACGTCGACAACCGGGTAACCGGCCAGCACGCCCGAGGTCAACGCCTCGGTAATGCCCTGGTTGACCGGCTGGATGTACTCCTTGGGGATGACGCCGCCCGTGATCTCATCGACGAACTCGTATCCCCCGCCGGGGCCCGTGGGCTCCAGAGTGATGACGACGTGGCCGTACTGACCCTTACCACCGGTCTGGCGCACGTACTTCTCTTCGACTTTGGTAACGGTCTTACGAACGGTCTCGCGGTAGGCCACCTGGGGCTTACCGACGTTGGCGTCGACGGCGAACTCGCGGCGCATGCGGTCCACGAGCACTTCGAGGTGCAACTCGCCCATTCCCGAGATGACGGTCTGGCCGGTCTCTTCGTCGGTGCGCACCCGAAACGTCGGGTCCTCTTCGGACAACGAATAGAGAGCTCGTCCGAGTTTGTCCTGGTCAGCTTTAGTTTTCGGCTCGACGGCGACGTGGATGACCGGCTCCGGGAAGACGAGCGTCTCCAACTGGATCGGCTGGTCGACTGAAGACAAGGTGTCACCGGTCGTGACTTGCTTGAGACCGACCGCCGCGACGATGTCGCCGGTGCGGATGGTGTCGAGGTCCTCGCGGTTGTTGGCGTGCATCAAAAGCAGGCGTCCGAGACGCTCCTTCTTCATGCCCTTGGTGGTGTTGACGACGGTGTCGCCCTTTTCCAGGGTGCCGGAGTAGACGCGCAGGTAGGTCAATTTCCCGACGTACGGGTCGGTCTGGACCTTGAAGGCGAGGGCCGCGAAGGGCTCGTCGTCCGAGGGCTTTCGCTCGATGACCTCGTCCTTGCCCGGCTTGGTGCCCTGGGTCGGCGGGAGGTCGATCGGCGAGGGCAAGAAGTCGACGACGGCGTCGAGCATGGGCTGAACGCCCTTGTTCTTGAAGGCCGAGCCGTTGAGGATCGGCACGCAGATGCCTTCCAACGTGCCGTGGCGAAGGGCGGTGCGAATGTCCTCGACGGATGGGTCGTGGCCCTCGAGGACCTTCTCCAACAGGTTGTCGTCGAAGGTCGTGAGGATGTCGAGCAGCTTGACGCGGTATTCGGCGGCCTGCGCCCTGTACTCATCAGGGATCTCAATCACTTCGACGCGCTCACCGTGTTCGTCGTGGTGGATCGTGGCGGTCATCGAGCAGATGTCGATGATGCCCAAATAGCCGCCCTCGGAGCCGATCGGCAGTTGGATGACGGCCGGGACGCAGTCCAGGCGGTCGGCGATCATGTCGACGCAGCGAAAGAAGTCCGCCCCGGTGCGGTCCATCTTGTTGACGAAGCAGATGCGCGGCACGTTGTACTTGTTGGCCTGGCGCCAGACCGTCTCGGTCTGGGGCTCGACGCCGGCGACGGCGTCAAAGACCGCGACCGCGCCGTCGAGGACGCGCAGGGAGCGCTCGACCTCGACCGTGAAGTCGACGTGGCCCGGGGTGTCGATGATGTTGATGCGGTGCCCGTTCCAGTAGGCGGTCGTGGCGGCCGAGGTGATGGTGATCCCGCGCTCTTGCTCCTGGACCATCCAGTCCATCGTGGCGCCGCCGTCGTGGACCTCACCGATCTTGTAGTTCTTGCCGGTGTAAAAGAGGATTCGTTCGGTCGTCGTGGTCTTGCCGGCGTCAATGTGCGCCATGATCCCAATATTGCGGACCTTGTCCAGGGCGATATCGCGAGCGGTCATTTCCAGAACTTTCTTTGATTACCAGCGGTAGTGCGCGAAGGCCTTGTTGGACTCGGCCATCTTGGCCACGTCCTCACGACGCTTCACTGCAGCACCGACACCGTTACTCGCGTCAATGATCTCATTGGCGAGCCGCTCGGCCATGGTCTTTTCGCGGCGCTTCTTCGCGAAATCCGTCAACCAGCGGATAGCCAGTGTAGTGGCGCGACGAGGACGAACCTCCATCGGCACCTGGTACGTGGTGCCACCGACGCGGCGGCTCTTGACTTCCAACTCGGGTCGAACGTTCTCGAGGGCGCGCTTCAGGGTCGCGACGGGGTCGGTGCCGGTCTTCTGCTCGACCTGCTCTAAGGCGGTGTAGACGATGCGCTCGGCGATGGTGCGCTTGCCGCGCTCGAGAATCTTGTTGGTCAGCTGGGTGACCAGGACCGACTTGTAGATCGGGTCGACGGGTACTTCACGACGAAGGGCGGGGCCTTTACGAGGCATTGTTTACTTCTCCCTCTTGGCGCCGTAGCGACTACGGGCCTGCTTGCGGTCACGCACACCCGAGGTGTCGAGCGCGCCGCGGATGATCTTGTAGCGAACGCCCGGCAGGTCCTTCACACGGCCGCCTCGCACGAGGACGATCGAGTGCTCCTGGAGGTTGTGGCCAACGCCGGGGATGTAGGCCGTGACCTCGACGCCCGAGGTCAGACGCACACGCGCCACCTTGCGAAGGGCCGAGTTCGGCTTCTTCGGGGTTACCGTGTGGACGCGGGTGCACACACCACGACGCTGCGGGGCCCCCTTCAGGGCCGGCGTCTTGGTCTTGGATACCTTGTCCTGTCGACCCTTTCGGACCAACTGTGCGATTGTGGGCACGCGGAACCTCTTCTAGTTGAACTTCGTTGCTGGAGCGTGCCAGAGACTTCGCACGCGGACTATCAATCCTACGACAAAACACCCTCTAACGGCAAGCCCGCCCCAGCCCGAAGGCTTCGGACGGACCATTCGCTAGATCGCGCGACCGCCCAACTCGTCTTCGGGGTTGGCCAGGTCGTTCTCGGGCAGGGCCGACTCGTCGTAGGTGGCGGTCCCGATGTTCTGGAACGCCGACAGGTCGGCACTGAACGTGGAGTCGGCGCCGCCGAGCTCTCCGAGCAGGCTCGCGAGGTCGAGGTCATCGTCGCTGACCTGCGCCCAGGCGGGCAGCAGTTCGGCGTCGGGCATGTCCAGACGCAGTTCGCGCTGGTTGTAGTACTCGAGCCCGGAACCGGCCGGGATGAGCTTGCCGATGATGATGTTCTCTTTCAGCCCGACCAGGTGGTCGCGCTTGCCCTCGATAGCCGCTTCGGTGAGGACCCTCGTCGTCTCCTGGAAGGAGGCGGCCGAGAGCCACGAGTCGGTCGCGAGTGATGCCTTGGTGATACCCATCAACTGGGCGCGACCGTCGGCCGCTTCCTTGCCACTGGCTTCGATGTCGTCGTTGGTGTCGTTGAAGAGCTTCACGTCGACCATTGCGCCGGGCAGCCACGGGGACTCACCGGCGTCAACGATCTGGACGCGTCGCGTCATCTGACGCACAATCAGTTCGATGTGCTTGTCGTGGATCGACACGCCCTGGTCGCGGTAGACGTTCTGGACCTCTTCGACCAGGTACTGCTGGGTCTCACGAGTTCCGCGGAACTTCATCATCAACTTCGGGTCAAGCGGTCCGTCGTGCAGCGGCGTGCCGACCTCGACTTCCTGGCCGTCCTCGATCAAAAGGTGGCGCGCGATCGAGATCGACTCCTCCTGGAGTTCGCCGTCGTTGCCGACGACCGTGACCTTTCGCTCGCGACCGATCAACTCGACGCGCACGGCGCCCGAGAACTCCGCGACCTTGGCGGCGCCCTTGGGCGTGCGGGCCTCGAAGAGCTCGACCACGCGCGGCAGGCCGTGCGTGATGTCGCTCTCGGTCACACCACCGGAGTGGAAGGTGCGCATGGTGAGCTGCGTGCCGGGCTCGCCGATGGACTGCGCGGCGATGACGCCGACGGCCTCACCGAGCTCGACCAACTGGTGCGTCGCGAGCGACAGACCGTAGCAGTAGGCACAGACGCCCTGGACGGCGTCGCACGTCAACGTCGTGCGGACACGAACGCGCTCGACGGCGGCGTCTTCTCGAAGAAGCTCGACGTCGTCGACCATCAACATGGTGCCGGTCTGGATCGTCGTGCCGTTGGAGAGCGTGACGTCCTCAGCCAGCACTCGGCCCCAGAGCTTGGTCTCGAGGTGTGCGCGCTGACCACGGGTGTCGGGCGTGACGTGCTCAATCCACATGCCGCGTTGGGTGCCGCAGTCGAACTCCTTGACGATCAGCTCCTGGGCGACGTCGACGAGTCGACGAGTCAGGTAGCCGGAGTCGGCCGTGCGAAGCGCCGTGTCACCGAGGCCCTTGCGGGTGCCGTGGGTCGAGATGAAGTACTCGAGGACCGAGAGGCCTTCGCGGAAGGACGACTTGATCGGACGAGGGATCATCTCACCGCGCGGGTTGGACACGAGGCCCTTCATGGCGGCGATCTGACGGATCTGCTGACTGTTACCACGCGCACCGGAGTCGACCATCATGCGGATCGGGTTGTCGAACTTCGCGTTCATGGCGCGGTCGGTGGCGTCACCGACCTCCTTGTTGGCGTTCGTCCAGATCTCGATCTCCTGCTGACGGCGTTCGTCGTCGACGATGACGCCGCGGCGGTAGTTGGTCTCGACCTTGGCGGCCTGCTCCTCGTACTTGTTCAGGATCGCGGCCTTCTCCGACGTCGTGACGACGTCGTCGATGGAGATGGTCAGTCCGGAGAGCGTCGCGTAGCGGAAGCCCAAGGACTTGATGGCGTCGAGTGACTCGGCGACCTCCTGGCGACTGAAGCTACCGGAGATCTCTTCGACGATCGTGCCGATCGGCGTGGCGTTCTTGCCGATCAGTTCGTTCACGTAGCGGAAGGAGAACGGCAGGGCCTCGTTGAAGAATACCCGTCCGGCCGTGGTGACCAGTGAACGGCTCGCGCCCTTCACTTCAATGCCGGCCGCCTCTAGACGCGTGTCGAGCGAGGAACCCTCGCTCGGGCGAATCTGGATCTGCGTGCGAACGCCGATCGTCTTGTCGGCGAGCGCGTTCTCGATCTCGTACACGTGTCGAAAGACCGGTGGGTTCGCGAGCTCTTCTTCGGCCGGCAACGTCAGGTAGTACGCACCGAAGACCATGTCCTGGGCGGGCTCGGTGATCGGGCGACCGGTCGCGGGCGTGAAGATGTTGTTGGTCGAGAGCATCAAGATTCGAGCCTCGGCCTGGGCTTCGGCCGACAACGGCACGTGCACGGCCATCTGGTCACCGTCGAAGTCGGCGTTGAACGCCTTACACACCAACGGGTGGATCTGGATGGCCTTACCGTCGACCAACACGGGCTCGAAGGCCTGGATGCCCAGACGGTGAAGCGTCGGGGCGCGGTTGAGCAACACCGGGTGTTCACGGATGACCTCTTCGAGGACGTCCCACACGACGGCCTTGCGGCGTTCGACCATGCGCTTGGCGCTCTTGATGTTCTGGGCCATCTGCGTCTCGATCAGTCGCTTCATGACGAAGGGCTTGAACAGTTCCAAAGCCATCATCTTGGGCAGACCGCACTGGTGCAGCTTGAGCTGCGGACCGACGACGATGACCGAACGGCCCGAGTAGTCGACGCGCTTGCCGAGCAGGTTCTGACGGAACCGGCCCTGCTTACCCTTCAACATGTCCGAGAGACTCTTGAGCGGTCGCCCACTCTGTCCGGCGACCGGACGTCCACGACGACCGTTGTCGAACAGGGCGTCGACGGCCTCTTGGAGCATGCGCTTCTCGTTGTTGACGATGATGTCCGGCGCACCGAGGTCGAGCAGTCGCTTGAGTCGGTTGTTGCGGTTGATCACGCGACGGTAGAGGTCGTTCAAGTCCGAGGTCGCGAAGCGTCCACCGTCGAGCTGCACCATCGGGCGCAGGTCCGGCGGGATGACGGGCACGGCTTCGAGGATCATGGCGCGCGGGTCATTCAGTCGTCGACCCTGGTCGTCACGTCGGTTGAAGGACTGCACGATGGCGAGGCGCTTCAAGAACTTGGCGTGACGTTGCGCGCTGAGTGGCTTGCGGCCGTCCTTCGCGTCGATCATCTCGCGCATGACCTTCTCTTCTTGGTCGAGGTCCATGCGGTCGATCAGTTGCAGAATCGCGTCGGCACCCATGCCGCCTTCGAAGTACTCGCCGTAGCGAAAGTCCATCTCGCGGTACAGCACTTCGTCTTCGATGATCTGACGCGAGTGGAGTCCCTCGAAGGTGTCGAAGGCCTGCTTGGCCAACTCACGCTCTTCGGCGAAGCGTGAACGCACGCCGTCGAGTTCCTTCTCGGTGCCGCGCTGCAGGGCGCGAAGCTCGGACTCCTTGGCGCCGTCGCTTTCCAACTTGACGGCCCGGGCCTCGATCTCCTTCAACTTGTTGTCGAGCGCCTTCACTTCGCGCTCGGCGATCTCGAGGGTCTCTTCGGCGAGGCCCTGACGTAGTTCGGCCAAGTCGTCGTGACGCTTGTCGACGTCGACGAAGGTGACCATGTGGGCGGCGAAGTAGATGACCTTCTCGAGCTGCTTGGCCTTCAGTTCCTCTTTGGGCGCGGTCCCCATGAGGAGGTACGCCAACCACGAACGGGTCCCGCGCAGGTACCAGATGTGTACCACCGGCGCCGACAGCGCGATGTGGCCCATGCGGTCACGACGGACCTTGTCACTCGTGACTTCGACACCACAGCGCTCGCAGACGATGCCCTTGAAACGCACCCGCTTGTACTTGCCGCACGCACACTCCCAGGCCTTTTGGGGCCCGAAGATCTTCTCGCAGAAGAGGCCGTCCTTTTCGGGACGCAGCGTTCGGTAGTTGATGGTCTCGGGCTTCTTCACTTCTCCCGAGGACCAACTGCGGATGTTCTGGGCCGTGGCGAGTCCAATGCTCAGTTCGTCGAACTGGTTGACGTCTAACGGGCTCATGACAACTTCCTTTCGGCGGCGCGTCGAGCGTCCTCTTCGTCAGATCCGCGCTCCGGTCGACTGATGTCGATGCCGAGTTCGCGCGTTACTGAGAAGAAGTCCTCTTCGGTGTCGGCCAGGTCCACGTGGGCCCCGACCTTGTCGCGCACTTCTACGTTCAAACAGAGTGACTGCATCTCCTTGATCAGGACCTTGAAGGATTCGGGGATACCCGGCTCCGGCAGGTTCTGGCCCTTCACGATCGCCTCGTAGGCGCGCTCGCGGCCCTTCATGTCGTCGGATTTGACGGTCAGAAGTTCCTGCAGCGCGTAGGCGGCGCCGTAGGCCTCGAGGGCCCAGACTTCCATCTCCCCGAAGCGCTGACCACCGAACTGCGCCTTGCCACCGAGTGGCTGGGCGGTGATCATCGAGTACGGGCCGGTCGAGCGCGCGTGGATCTTGTCGTCGACCATGTGGGCCAACTTCAAGATGTAGGCGTAGCCGACCGAGATCGGGCTGTCGTAAAGCTCACCGGTGCGACCGTTGTAGAGCGTGACCTTGCCGTCGTTGTCCCCGTCGAGCAAACGTTTGCCGTTTTGACCGTCGACGTTGAGCGTCTCGAAGGTGTGCTGGATCGTCGGCTTGTCCTTGGCGCGCTCGGTCTCGTCCCAGTGCGCGCCGTCGAAGGACGGGGTCGCGACGTAGACGGCCGGCTCGGTGCGCGGACGGGTCTTGCGGTACGGACGAGTCGCGGGGTCGGCCTGGTCAGCGTGACCGGAGGTGCCGACCGTCGGATTGACGTCGATGCCCGCCCAACCGTGACGTGCGGCGTACCCGAGGTGACTCTCGAGGACCTGGCCGACGTTCATTCGACTCGGTACACCGAGGGGGCTCAAGATGATGTCGACGGGCGTGCCGTCGGACATGAAGGGCATGTCCTCTTCGGGCAAGATCTTCGAGATGACGCCCTTGTTGCCGTGACGTCCGGCGAGCTTGTCGCCCTCGGAGATCTTGCGCTTCTGAGCAACGTAGACCTTCACCAACTGATTCACGCCGGGCTGCATCTCGTGGTCTTCGTCGCGGCTGTAGACCTTGACGTCGATGACCTTGCCGGACTCACCGTGGGGAACCTTCAGTGAGGTGTCGCGCACTTCGCGCGCCTTCTCACCGAAGATCGCGCGCAACAGGCGCTCTTCGGGCGACTGCTCGGTCTCACCCTTGGGCGTGACCTTGCCGACGAGGATGTCGCCGGGCTCGACTTCGGCGCCGATGCGCACGATGCCGAGGTCGTCTAAGTCCGCGAGGATGTCATCGGGCAGGTTCGGGATGTCGCGAGTGATCTCTTCGGCACCGAGCTTGGTGTCGCGAGCGTCGATCTCGTACTCCTTCACGTGGATCGACGTCAGTACGTCGTCACGCACGAGACGCTCGTTCAAGATGATGGCGTCTTCGTAGTTGTAGCCCTCCCACGGCATGTAGGCGACGAGCAGGTTCTTGCCGAGCGCGAGCTCGCCGTTGAACGTGCTCGTGCCGTCGGCGAGCAGGTCGCCGTCCTTGACGACCTCGCCACCGAAGACCAACGGCTTCTGGTTGATCGAGGTGTCCTGGTTGGAGCGGCGGAACTTGTTGAGGTTGTACTGCTTCTTGCCGAGGGCCTTGCCGTAGCGGTCGGTGACGTCCTTGTCGTACTCGACGACGATGCGGTCACCCGAGACCAGCTTCACCACGCCGTCGCCTTCGGCGATCAGAACGTCGCCGGAGTCGAGTGCGGCGCGCGCCTCCATGCCGGTACCGACGAACGGCGCCTCGGGCATGATGAGCGGCACGGCCTGCTTTTGCATGTTGGCGCCCATGAGTGCGCGCTGGGCGTCGTCGTGCTCGACGAAGGGGATGAGTGAGGTCGCGACCGAGATGATCTGCTTGGTCGACACGTCCATCAACTCGACCTCGTCGGGCTTGACGAAGTCGATCTCAGACGTCGTGGACGACGACTTGTTGGACGAACCGACGCGAAGTCCGGTGCCGACGGGGCCACGACGCACGAGCACGCGCTCGGCGCGGATGACGCCCTTGTCATCGACTTCGGTGTTGGCCTGGGCGATGACGAAGCGCTCTTCTTCGTCGGCGGTGAAGTACTTGATCTCACCGGTGACCTTGCCTGCCGTGACGACGCGGTACGGCGTCTCGATGAAGCCGTACTCGTTGATGCGCGCGTAGTTCGCCAAGTAGCCGATGAGTCCGACGTTCGGGCCTTCGGGCGTCTCGATCGGACACATGCGCCCGTAGTGCGAGGAGTGGACGTCACGGACTTCGAGGCCGGCGCGCTCACGTGAGAGTCCGCCTGGTCCCAGTGCCGAGAGACGACGCTTGTGCGTCAGACCGGACAACGGGTTGTTCTGGTCCATGAACTGGCTGAGCTGGGAGGTCGCGAAGAACTCCTTGATCGCCGACATCACGGGACGGATGTTGATGAGCGTCTGGGGCGCGATCGCTTCGACGTCCTGGGTGTTCATGCGTTCGCGCACGACGCGCTCCATGCGCGAGAGGCCGGTGCGCAGGGCGTTCTGGATCAGTTCGCCGACGCTGCGGATGCGGCGGTTGGCGAAGTGGTCCTGGTCGTCGATGTGGTACGTGGTCTCCTTGGCGGTGCGGTCGCGCGCCAGGTTCAACAGGTACGTCGCCGTGGCCAGGACCTCGGCCTTGGAGAGCACGTGCATGGTGACGTTCGGACGCTCCAACAGGTCGCCGAAGAGTTCGACGTTCTTGGCGACTTCGTCGCCGAGCTTGCGGTCAAGCTTGTAGCGACCGACGCGACTGAGGTCGTAGCGCTTCTCGGAGAAGAAGGCGCCCTCGAAGTACTGACGGGCCGCTTCGATGGTCTGCACTTCGCCGGGACGCGCGCGTCGGTAGATCTCGAGCCACGCGGTCTCTTGGCTGGCGCGAACGAAGTTCTCGGGCGTGTCCTCGAGGTTGTACTTGTCCATGTGCTTGGCGATCTCGAGGTGCGCCTTCTTCCAGTCCGCGTGGAACTGGTCCTCTAAGAAGTCGAAGTGCGCGACGAACTTCTCGAAGAACGCCTCGTCCATGACGGTGTCGAGCGCGCGCAGCAGCGTGAAGATCGAGATGCGACGCTTGCGCGCGATGCGCGCGCCGGCGTTGGCCGCCTTGTTCTTCTTCTCTTCGAGGTCGACCTGGAGCCACTCACCGCGACTCGGGTGGATCGTGCCTTCGAAGGCGACCTTCTCGTCCTTGCCGGGCTGGAACAACACGCCCGGTGAACGCACGAGCTGGCTGACCACGACACGCTCGGTGCCGTTGATGATGAACGTTCCCTGTTCGGTCATGATCGGGAAGTCGCCCATGAAGACCGTCTGCTCTTTGATCTCACCGGTTTCGGAGTTGAGGAAACGCGCGCGAACGAAGATCGGCTGGGAGTACGTGGTGGCGCGCTGACGGCACTCTTCCACGGTGAACTTCGGCGGACTCTTCAAGTCCGCGTCGTCGGGGTCGAACTCCAGTTCGAGCGAGAGTCGACCGGTAAAGTCCGTGATCGGCGAGATGGCCTCGAAGGCCTCGCGCAGACCCTGTTTCATGAACAGGTCGAAGCTGTCTCGCTGAATTTCGAGAAGGTTGGGCAGGGGGTGAGCTTCACCGAGTGCCGAGAAGTTAAATCGCTCTGGGCTAGTGGACCGAGACGTCAACGGTCTATCCTCCGTGTTGGTGGGTGGTTACTGCTGGCATATGCCGGGAACACGTACAAAACGGCGTCAGGGGATGACAAAGTTAGGTGCAAGGACACGGTCTAACAACTCTAGCGGGAAATTCAGGGTATGCGCAACTGGCGCTCCTCCCTTTGGAGACGCGCGGCCGCTAGAGCGGTTGCGGTAACCCTAGGCAGGTTCCGGCCCGGGGTCAAGTACTCCCCCCCAAAGAAAATGTCCCGGCCGACTCCTCGGCCGGGACACCTCTCTAAAAGCCTTTAATTACTTGACTTCTACCGTCGCACCGGCGGCTTCGAGCGAGGCCTTGGCCTTGTCGGCGTCGGCCTTGGAGACCTTCTCGAGCACGGGCTTGGGGGCACTGTCGACGAGGTCCTTCGCTTCCTTGAGTCCCAGGCTGGTGAGTGCGCGCACTTCCTTGATCACCTGGATCTTCTTCTCGCCACCCGAGGTCAAGATGACGTCGTAGTCACTCTTCTCGTCCGCAGCCGGCGCGTCAGCGGCTCCGCCGCCCGCGGCGGCCGGTGCCGCGACCGCGGCCGGGGCCGCGGCGGTGACGCCGAACTTCTCTTCGAACTCCTTCAACAGCTCGCTCAGCTCAATAACGGAAAGCTCTGCGATGCCGTCAAGGATTTGCTCCTTGGTCAATGTTGCAGCCATGGTGATTCCTCTCTCTTTCGTACTTCGTTGACTTGGTTATTCGGCCGGTTCGGCCGCGGCGTCCTCAGTGGGCGCCTCGGTAGCGTCCGCTTCGGGCTCGGCCGCGGGGGCCTCGTCCTCGACGGGCACTTCAGCTTCGGGCTCGGCCGCGGGGGCCTCGTCCTCGACGGGCGCTTCAGCCTCGGGCTCGGCCGCGGGGGCCTCGTCCTCGACTGCGGCTTCCGCGACGGGTGTCGCGTCGTCGTCGCTCGCTGCCGGAGCAGCTTCCTCGACCCCGGCCGGAGTCTCGGCGACCTCTTCGACCCTGTCCTCGGCCGGGGCGGCTACGCCGCCCTTGGCCTCGATCAAGGCCGACAGGCCGTAGGCGAAGTTTTGCGGGACGGCCTTCAAGAGGCCGGCCATGGTGCGAAGCGGCGAGGCCAACAGGCCCGCGATCTGGGCCAAGAGCACGTCGCGGCTCGGCAGGTCGGCCAGCGCGCTGAGGTCCTTCATGGAGAGCGGTTTGCCGTCGACGACGCCGCCCTTCACGATCAGCTTGGGCGTCTCGCGCGCGAAGTCGCGCAGGGCCTTGGCGACGGCCGAGACGTCGCCGTCAACGAAGGCGATCGCGGTCGGGCCGACGAGGAACTCGGCGAGCGACTCGACGTCGGTACCGGCGATCGCGCGGCGAACCAGCGTGTTCTTGAAGACCTTGTAGTCGGCGCCCAGCGTGCGCAGCTGGCGTCGAAGGGTCGAGATTTGGGCGACCGTGAGGCCGCGGTACTCGGTGACGACGGCCGTGCTCGAGGTGGCGATGCGCGACTTGACCTCGTCGATGGTGGCGACCTTGGCCGGCTGAACCTTGCTCATACTGCTCCTTCGCCGGATACCGCCCGGTTCGGGCCGGGACATCCAAGCGAACGAGTCTCAGCAGAGACTCGAACTCCTCGTCAGGCGGACCACTGGCCCTTATGGGTTTCCCCACCGGATGTCTTCGGCGTTCTTTGCAAATCTGTGGCACAGGTTTCGTGCGGATATACATCGTAGTCGCGAGGCCCGGCCTCGTCAAAAAGCGACTCAGGCCGGAACGGCGACCTCTTCGAGGTCCTTCACCTTGGTCGGGTCGACCTTCACGCCCGGTCCCATGGTCGATGAGACCGTGATGCTCATGATGTAGCGGCCCTTGGCGCTCGCGGGCTTCACGCGCACGATTTCATCGACGACCGCGCGCACGTTCTTGATGAGGTCGTCACGGCTGAAGCTGACCTTGCCGACGCGCAGCTGCACGTTGCCGATCTTGTCAGTGCGGTACTCGACTCGGCCACCCTTGAACTCGGTGACGGCCTTGGCGACGTCCATCGTGACGGTGCCGGTCTTGGGGTTCGGCATCAGACCACGCGGTCCGAGGACTCGACCGAGCCCACCGACCTGACCCATCAGGTCCGGGGTCGCGATCGCGACATCGAAGTCGAGGAATCCCCCGGCGACCTTGGCCACGAGGTCCTCGGCACCGACTTCGTCGGCCCCGGCGTCTCGGGCGGCCTGGGCCGCTTCGCCGGCGGCGAAGACCGCGACGCGGTTCGTCTTGCCGGTGCCCGCGGGCAGTGAGAGCGTGCCGCGCACGATCTGCTCGGCGCGTCGGGGATCGACGCCCAGTCGGATGGCTAGTTCGACGGTCTCGTCGAACTTGGCGCTCGAGAGGGTCTTCACCTTCTCCACGGCGTCGGTGACGCTGAGGAGTTCCTCGCGGTCCACCTGGGCCAGGGCGTTGCGGTAGTTCTTGCCGTGCTTCATATCTCTCCTAGCTCGCGACCGAGATGCCCATCGAACGAGCGGTGCCAGCTACCTGGAGCTTCGCCATTTCGATGTCATCGGTGTTGAGGTCCTTCAGTTTGGTCTTCGCGATCTCTTCGATCTGGTCCATCGTCACCGAGGCCACGACTTCACGGCCCGCGAGGTGCGCGCCCTTGGCCACCCCGGCGGCCTGGCGCAACAGCACCGGCGTCGGTGGGGTCTTCAAGATGAACGAGAAGGATCGGTCGTCGTAGATCGTGATGTCAACCGGGATGACCGTGCCCTTCATGGACTCGGTCGCGGCGTTGTACTGCTTGCAGAACTCCATCGTCTGGATGCCGTGTGGCCCGAGGGCCGTGCCGACCGGCGGGGCCGGCGTGGCGCCGCCCGCTTCGAGCTGGATCTTGACGACTGCGACAATCTTCTTGGCCATGGTTCTCTCCTTAGGCGTTCTAGAGCTTGGTGACCTGGGTGAAGTCGAGCTCCACCGGGGTCTCTCGTCCGAATATGTCCACGAGCACCTTGACCTTCAGCTGGTCCTCGTTGATCTCGGCCACGTGGCCCGAGAACGTGGCGAAGGGACCGGTTTTGATCTGCACCGTGTCGTTGACTTCAAATTCGTGGGTTGGCATGCGGCGCTTGGTCGGCGCGACCTCGACACCCTCGACGAACGGGTGGATGATGTTGTCGACTTCGCGACGCGTCAGGGCCGTCGGGCGGGTCTTCTCGGCGCCCACGAAGCCGGTGACGCCCGGCGTCGAGCCGATCACGTAGAAGATCTCGGGGTCCGGCTCGCAACGGATCAGCAGGTAACTCGGGAACATGCGCTTGGAGACGGTGACCTTTTTGCCGGACTTGAACTCGGTCACGTCCTCTTCGGGCAGGTAGATCTCGTAGATCTGGTCCTCGAGCTCGCGGCTCTTGATGATGTTGCGCAGGGCGCCAATGACCTTCTGCTCGTGGCCGGCGAAGGTGTGCACGATGTACCAACGACCGGGTCGGTCGAAGGCACTCTCGGCGACGGGCTCTTCTAAGTCCTCATCGAGGATCGTGATCTCGAGGATCTCGTCGTCGGGGACGGTGTCGTGATCGGTCGTTGGGGTCTCAATATCGCTCATGGTCGCCTTACTTCTGGAAGAGGAACGTGACGAACTTGGAAAAGCCGTAGCCGAGTCCGAAGATGAGTGAGGTCATGAAGACCAGGACGAAGAACACGATCAGGGTGTAGTTGATGACCTCGGGCCGGGTGGGCCAGGAGACCTGGCGCATCTCTTCTCGGATCTCGCGGAAAAACTGGCGCGGACCGGTGCGCTGGCGACGGCGACGCTGGACATCTTGCGTTGAGGCACGGCGCGGCGCGGGGGTGCCGTCGGCACCCACCTGACCCTGTCGCTGCATCATTCGCTTCTGTTCGCGGTTCATCTCACGTCTCTCGTTCGCACTACATTTCCATCGAAGAAACTCTTCGCGCAGGGCAGGAGGGACTCGAACCCCCAACCACCGGTTTTGGAGACCGGTGCTCTACCAATTGAGCCACTGCCCTTCGTGACGCCAGTCACAACGTGACTGAGGCCGTAGGGAAGATGAATCTTACCACCCTCCCCGAGGGGTCTAACTAGCGCGTCTCCTTGTGCGTGGTGTGTTTGCGCTCCCACTGGCAGTACTTCTTCATCTCGATGCGCTCACGGTCATTGACCTTGTTCTTCATCGTGATGTAATTACGGCGTTTGCAGTCCTCACACGCCAGGGTGACCTGTATCCGCTTTTCGTTCTTCGCCATCGTTCTCTCCTCGTATCACTTCTCTGGACTTGCGTCCTGCCTGGTAGCGGCGGCGGGAGTCGAACCCGCGACACCACGATTATGAGCCGTGTGCTCTAACCACCTGAGCTACGCCGCCTGGCGAGCCCTCTGTCGGGATTGAACCGACGACCCCTTCCTTACCATGGAAGTGCTCTACCACTGAGCTAAGAGGGCGCTCGCGTCCACTTTGGCGCGGAGAAAATTGTACTCCGAACGAGCCTATGGCTTCCACCCAGCCACCTGTACCCTTATGTCTCATGAGAACGCGCCTGGTCGAAGTGGACGACGCCACGGCGGTGATGAACATCTACAACCCCGAAGTCAACGAGGCCTCCATCAGCTTCGATCTCGTCCCGCGCACACTGGCCCAGCAAGAGGAGTGGATCGGTCGCCACCTCGACACGCATCCCTGCATCGTCGCGGTCAATGAGGACGACGACGTCGGCGAACTCGGCGCTCGGGGTGAGCGAATACTGGGTTTCGCGCTCGTCTCGCCGTTTCGCGACCGCCCGGCCTACGCCACGACCGTCGAGAACTCGGTCTACGTCTGTCGAGCGGCGCGCGGTCGCGGCGTCGGTGAGGTGCTGTTGCGTCAGTTGATGGCACTCGCCGGTGAATCGGGCTTTCACTCGTTGATCGCGCGCATCGTGGGCGAGAACGCCAGTTCGATACGACTCCACGAGAAATGCGGCTTCACCCTGGTCGGAACGGAAATCGAGGTCGGCCGAAAGCAGGGCGTCTGGCTCGACGTGGTCGAGTTTCAGTACGTTATGCCGACTCGCTCACGCTAGGCAGCGAACTCGCGAACTCCGACTCCTTGGCCGGCCAGGACCACTGCGTCCAGCGTCCCATCGGGATGATCAAGACCCCACCGAGGATCGCGACGGCGACGGCGATCAGGAGCGGATTGGAGTGCACGAGGTCGGCCAATAGCGCTCTTCCTCCGGGCAGACCGATGAACGGCCCCGTAATCGAGAGCGCCAAGAGCCAGAAGTGCTCACGACCCTTGTAGCTCGCGGCGAGCAGCATGAGACCCCACGCGAGGTACCACGGCTGCACGACCGGTCCGAGTTCGACGAAGAGGATCAACGAGAGCGCCAAGGAACGCACCCAGCCCCGCTCTTCGGCGTGCCACAACAGCCAGAACGTGAAGCCGGCCGCCACCAGCAGTCCGATGAGCCGAGTCACCGAGAGGACCGATCCCACCTCGACGCCGTGAAAGCCCACGGCGTGCAAGGTGTTCGTCAGGGCCAGTCCGAGCGCCGTCGCCGGCGCGGCCCAGGAGCGAACGGTCCCGTTCGAGAGCAAGTTGCCCACCCACCCGAACCCGAATCCGGCGAGCCACGTCCAGACGCCGAGCGTCGCGGCGGCGACGAGCCCGGCGATCGCGATCGGTCGCAGGCGATCTCGGATGGACGCTTTCGGCCCGAGCCACGTCCAGGCCACGAAGGCCAGGCCTATGGCGGCCGGGGCTTTTATCGCCGCGGCGCACGAACAGAAGAACAGCGCCCAGATGGGATGCTTCTTTACCGCGAGCGCGATGCCGACGACCAGAAATCCGGCCATGATCGCGTCGTTATGTGCTCCCCCGATCAACGTGAGCAAGACCAGCGGGTTCATCGCCGAGAGCACGAACGCCTCGCCGGGGTCGCGGTCCAGGCCCCGGGCCAACATCACGACGCCGTAGCCGATCATCGCCACGGCGAAAGTCTCGAGCAGGCGAAGCCCGACAACGGTCCAGAGCTCGTGGTGCTGTGAGATCCAGTCGATCTTGCCGTCGAGGAAGAGGAAGAACGGCCCGTAGGGCGCGGGTGTATTACCCCAGAGAGGATCGACCGGGGTGACATAGGGAGTCGATCCCAGGGTGAAGGGACCGTAGAGATATGGGCTGATGTTGCCGAAGGTCATCTCGCCCTGGGCCGCGTAACTGAAGACGTCGCGGCTGAAGAGTGGCGGCGCGATGATCATGGGCGTCGCCCAGAGCAACAGCATCCACCAGAGCGACTTCAGTTTTGCGCCGGGGTGCAACTTCATGATCTCGGCCAGGCGCAACCAGACCCGCATCAACAGCAACAGCCCGCCGTAGACCAGGACGACCGAGAGGATGTACTTCGTCTCACTCGGCGTCACGACGTATTTGGCCGACGGTTCGCCGAAGAACCACGTGCTGGGCAGGTCGAGCTTGAACGGAGAATTGGTGAATGAGCATCCGGCGAGGATGAAGGACATCGCGACGAAACCGAGCAGCGCGGGCTGCCAGAGGAACCTCCAGCCCTCAAAGGGTCCGGGAGTGAAACGGCCGAGCGGCGTGTAGCGGCGTTCGAGCAATGTGACACCGGATTCGAATCGCTCGGCCACTCGCTCGTAGTTACGGCGCACCAAGCTCGCCGTCGACCTAAGCCGGTTCACACCACTCCTCCCCTGCCCATCGCCACCTTATTTCGTTCGGGCCGTTTCGGGCATGGCCAATCCAGCCACGCTGGATTGGCCTTGGTGGGCCAGGAGGGATTTGAACCCCCGTAGGCTAAGCCGTCTGGTTTACAGCCAGATCCCATTGGCCACTCGGGCACTGACCCGTGAAGCATCATAGTTGAGCCACCGTGACGCATTCCGAGCGCGCCGGTCTACCATTTGCCCATGCCCAGTTTCGACATCGTCTCCGAACTCGATCTTCAAGAAGTGCGCAACGCCGTCGACCAAGCCAGCCGCGAGGCCGGCACACGCTTCGACTTCAAGAACACCAACCCCGTCATCGAATTCTCCGACAAGGAGTTGCGCCTGTCGGCCTCGACCGAGGATCGCCTGCGCGCGCTCTACCAGCTCCTCGAAGAGAAGCTCGTGAAGCGCTCGGTGTCGCTCAAGTCCCTCGACCCCGGCAAGATCGAAGAGGCCAGTCAGGGCACCGCCCGTCAGAAGGTCGCCCTGAAGGCCGGCATCACCCAAGACGTCGGCAAGCAGATCAACAAGATGGTCAAGGAGATGGGCGTGAAGAACCTGAGTTCCTCGATCCAGGGTGATCAGGTGCGCGTCACCGGCAAACAACGCGACGACCTCCAAAAGGCGATTGCCTTCTTCAAGGAGTCCGACCTCGCGGTCCCCCTGCAGTTCACCAACTTCCGGGACTAAGTCCCGGTCACCTCTTCGATGTTGAGGTGCTCGTCGATCTCTTCGACCGTGTCCACGCGGAATATCCGATTGAAGACGATGAGTTTCAACACCCAGAAGATGGCGAAGCTCGCCAGGTTGGTAAAGACGACGAGTCCAGTGTTGGCGAGATGACTCCAGTGATGGGCGCGCACTTCGTGGCGCGCCCAGAGAGCGCCGAGTTGGGACACGCCGATGCCGAGGAAGGTGAGCGCCCAAAACGGCACGACCTCTCGCCGGAACTGGCTCTTGCCGCGCTTGCCCCACGTCCAACGGCGATTGAGTTGATAGGCCGGGATCGAAGCGACGAGATTGCCCGCGAGGGTTGACCAGATGACGCTCGGGATGATGTTCAGTCCGTAAAACGCCGAAAGGGCGACGAACGAGACGATCGTCGAACTGCCCGAGACCATCGTGTAGCGAATGAGTTTTCGGCCCTGGTGAGTCTTGGACCAGGACCGCAGCGAGTGAAGACGAGTGAGCACTACGAGAACCTTAGTTTCGCCGCTCTGACGTCAATGGGTGGGCCCGACACGGCGACAACGACGATGGCGACGTGTCAGTCGTTCCAGATCGGGTCGACCGTCGCATCGGGAATGGCGGAAAGCTCCTCGGCCACGAGCTCCTCGTCGATCACCTTGAGTTTGTCGAAGTGGAAGATCTTGTTGAACACGACCAACTTCAAGACCCAGAAGATCGCGAAGCACACCAGATTGGTGAAAGAGACCAGCGCCGTATTAGCCAGGTGGCTCCACTGGTGCGAACGAACGATGTCGCGCGCCGTGAAGGCACCGATCTGGCTGAAGGCGATGCCGGCGAAGGCCAGTGACCAGTACGGGACGATCTCCTTGCGAAAGGCGCTCGGCCCGCGCTTGCCCCAGGCCCAGAGTCGGTTGAGGTGATACGACGGCAAGGTCGCGATGACGTTGCCCGCGAGCGTCGCCCAGATGACGCCGGGAATGATCTTGAGTCCGTAGAAGATGAAGATCGCCGAAAATGAGACGCCGGTCGTGATGACCGAACTGGCGGTGTAACGAATGAGCTTCTTGCCTTGGCGGGTCTTAGACCACGCCTGGAACGAGTCGAATCGTTTGCGCATTGAATCCAGTCTAATTCCTCTTCGGTGTCGAGCCCCTAGGGCCGAAGGCCCGAGATGCAACAATGGAACATGTCCGAAGCCCTTGTGTTGCTTGTCGATTTGCTCGACCTCGAACAAATCGAGGTCAATACTTTTCGAGGTCGACACCCCGAAGAGGAGCGTCAGCGCACGTTTGGCGGACAAGTGGCGGCCCAGGCCCTGATGGCAGCGGGACGAACGGTCGAGGTCGGTCGCGTGCACTCCCTTCACTCGTACTTCCTGCGACCGGGCGATCCCAGCATCCCGATCCTCTATGAAGTCGACCGAATCCGTGACGGGCGAAGCTTCACCACGCGTCGCGTGGTCGCCATTCAACACGGCCGCGCGATCTACAACATGCAGGCCAGTTTTCACACCGAAGAGGTCAGTATTGAGCACCAATTCGAGATGCCCGACGTTCCTAGACCCGAAACCATCGCTCGACTCGACGAACGAATTAAGGACGAGTTCGGCACCATCGATGAATGGGCCAAGCGCGAGCACCCCATCGACCAACGCTTCGTCGGCGAAATCCCTTGGAGTCCAACTCGCAGCAAAGAGCCGCGCCAGCAGATCTGGATCAAGGCCGACGGAGAGTTGCCCGACGATCCACTGCTGCACGCGTGCGTGATCACCTACGCCAGTGACATGAGCCTCCTCGACTCGGTCCTCGCGCCACATTCGATCCGCTGGGACAACGGCTCCTTCATGGTCGCGAGTTTGGATCACTGCATGTGGTTCCACCGCGAAGTTCACGCCGATCATTGGCTGCTCTACGACATGGACTCGCCCATCGCCCACGGTGGCCGGGGCCTCGCGCGTGGCTTCCTCTTCAATGAATCCGGTCAATTGATGACCTCAATGGTCCAAGAGGGACTCACTCGAGCAATCGACCCCACCAGGTAAAGGAGCAGTGATGAGTCTCAACGATGACGTCGCGGCCTACAGCATGGCCACGTCGCAGTTCTTACACGACGCCGAAATCGTGAATGACGACAACCTCGATCGCCACGTCGAGGGCGGTTGGAGCGCGCGTCAAGTGATCCACCACATCGCCGATTCCGAAGCACAGTCCTACGCGCGGCTCCGTCGCCTGCTCGCCGAACCGGCCGGCTCGGTCATCCAGGGCTACGACGAGGCCGCGTGGGCCGAGTGTCCGCAGCTCGGCTACCGTGACCTGCCCGTGGTGCACTCGCTCGAGGTCTTCAAGGCCGTGCGACTCGCGTCACTGGACGTGCTCGGACGGATTCGAGAGGTCGACCTCGAGTGTTACGGCGAACACTCCGAATCCGGTCGCTACACGCTCGCGACGTGGCTCGAGGTCTACACCCAACATCCGCACGCGCACGGCGCACAACTCTTAGAAGCCGTGAACTCCTAAATCAGGTGCGCGCCGACATTGGCACGTACTTGCGCTCTTCGGCGCCGATGTAGAGCTGGCGCGGCCGAGCGATCTTCACGTCCTGGGCGAGCAACTCCTGATAGTGCGCGAGCCACCCCGAGGTTCGCGGAATGGCGAACAGTACCGTGAGCATTTCGAGCGGGAAACCCATCGCCTGGTAGATCAATCCGGAGTAGAAGTCGACGTTCGGATAGAGGCGACGCGAGATGAAGTAGTCGTCGGCGAGCGCGATCTCTTCGAGCTTCAAGGCGATGTCCAACAGTGGATTCTTGCCGGTGACCTGGAAGACATCGTCGGCCGTCTTCTTGATGATCGTGGCGCGCGGATCGAAGTTCTTGTAGACGCGATGACCGAATCCCTCGAGCAGGGCCTTGCCCTGCTTCACCGTATCGATGTACGCCGGGATGTTGTCGATGCTGCCGATCTTGGTGAGCATCTTCAGGACCGCTTCGTTCGCGCCGCCGTGGCGCGGACCGTAGAGCGCGGCCGTGGCGGCGGCGGTCGCGGAGTACGGGTCACCGTGCGACGAGCCGACCACGCGCATCGCGGTCGTGCCACAGTTCTGCTCGTGGTCCGCGTGCAAGATGAACAAGACGTCGAGGGCGTGGGCGAGGACGGGATCCGGCTCGTAGCGGGGCTCGGCGACCTTCCACATCATCGAGAGGAAGTTCTCCGTGTAGCCCAGGGTGTTGTCCGGATAGACGAACGGCATCCCCACCGAGAATCGGTGGGCGGCCGCGGCGAGCGTGGGCATCTTTGCGATGAGGCGAACGACTTGACGGTGCAGGATCTCGGGATCGTCGAGGATCTTCGCGTCCTTGTAGTACGTCGAAAGCGCGGCGATCGCCGAGACGAGCATGCCCATCGGGTGCGCGTCGTAGTTGAAACCTTCGAGGAAGCGCTTACGGACGTTCTCGTGAATGTACGTGTGGTGCGTGACCTCTTGCTTCCACTCCTCGGCCTGGACTTCGTTGGGCAGTTCGCCGTAATTGAGCAGGTAGGCGACTTCGAGGTACGTGGAGTGCTCGGCGAGTTGTTCGATCGGGTAGCCGCGATAGCGCAGGATGCCGAGGTCGCCGTCGACGAAGGTGATCGCGGACTCCGCGGCCGCGGTGTAGAGGAACCCGGGGTCGTAGAACCACACACCCGGCACGGCATTAGAGAACTCCTTGGCGGCCACGCCACCTTTGTCGATGGGAATCTCTCGAGTTTCACCAGTGCGGTTGTCGGTCACGGTAATGGACTCAGACACAGTTCCTCGATTCATAAATGGGGGCTGGTCCATCGTATGCCAACTCACCGGTAGCGCCGCCAATTCACGAGTGACCGGAGGGTGACAACTCCACTCGGTAACTCTTGGAACGCGCCAGGTTTGGCGAGTCAGGCGCCCCCGAGATTCGAATGTCGAGCGTGGCGCGTTCGCTCGGTACGAGGCCGATTGCTCGGGGCGTAAAGGCGTAGGACTGCAGGGGTGCCAGTTCGACGTGGAAGGTCTGACTCTGCGCCGAGAGCGGTCCGTTGGTCGGCTTCATCGACACCACCAGTGTGACCCGTTGCTCGACGAAACCGGTGTTCACGACCGACACGCCCAGTTGCATCTTCGAGACCGGCGGCAGGAGTATCACGCCTTTTCGGGCCGGTAACGGCGCCGGGACCACCGACACTGCGGCGATGCCGATGCCGCGAACGACGGCGAGTGACGGCGACGCCGTTAGATCCACGACACCGTTGGCCTCGAACAGTTTCGCGCTCACGAGCGTCAACGCGTCCAGGCGAACGGTCCCCGGTTCGTGACGGAGCGCGAATCGATCTTGGTTCCACGTCAGCGCCGACTCGTTGAGCGAGTGGGCCGGGTCAGGCGAGGACGGGCCGTTGAAACTCGGTGACGGCGCCGGCATCGTGAGGGCGTGCGCGATCTTCGCGAACATCTCCTCGTAGTCGTCAACCCGCGTTTCCGTGATGTCGGCGATCTTGTCGTTGATGTCGTGAGCGAGTTTGGGCCGTCGAAGTAACTCGGCCGACGTCGACAAGTACGACAACTGGTGGTCGAGTTGGTTGAGGCGCGCGTCGAAGACCGGTCGCGACAACGTCGCGCCGCTTCCCAGCAGTCGAGCCGTGCGCGCGTCGAAGTCATTCTCTTGAACGATCAGTGTGTTGGCGAGTGCCGCGAAACTTCGATTCTCACTTCGCTGGTTCGTGATCGCGCCGTGGGCCGAGCGCGCAATGTCGCGCGCGAAGACCAGTACGACCAGCGTCACGACCAGCGCAATCGTGAGAAACAACGAATGTCGGCGGCGCTGCGCGCGTGTACGGGCCACGAACCAAGAACTTAGTCGTCGTTGATTTTCTTACTCGTCGTCGAAGATGTCGAGTTCGATGATCTCCGAGGCGCCTTCGGGAAGCGCGTTCTCGTCATCGATCCCCCACTTGCCTTCATTCAACGGAGTCGTGAGTCGATCGACCGACGCGAGTTCGGGTAGGTCCTTCGCGCGCTGGGCGCCCCCGAAGGAACGCATATTTTTCGCAATCGGGATCAATCGACCTTCGATGGAGCTCAACATCGCGTTGTAGTCGCGAACCGCAGTGTCGAGCGATTTGCCCATCTTCCCGACGGGTTCAGCGACATTTCGAATTCGGTCGAATAATGTATTCGCGTTTTGGGCGATCCGTTCAGCGTTCACGGCGATCTGTTGTTGATGGACCATGAAGCCAACCGACCACAACAGCGACAGCAGGTTCGTCGGCCCGACGATGACGACTCGCTCGTTCGCCGCGAAGGCCAGCAGATCCGGATCGGCGTCGAGGGCGGCCGACATCGCGAAGTCACTGGGGATGAAACACACCACGAACTCCGGCGACGGTGATACGGCCTCCCAGTAGCTCTTCTCTCGGAGGGTCTTCACGTGACTGCGCAAGTCACGGGCGTGCTTGGACTGCAACTCGCGCCGCGCGTCGGCGTCCTCTTCGTCCAACGAACGCTCGAAGGCGTCGTAGGGGAACTTCGCGTCAACCGCGAGCTTGATGCCGTTGGGCAGATTGACGACACAGTCGGGTCGAAGTGATCGTCCGTCTTCGTTCGTCGCCGTCACCTGCAGTTCGTAGTCGATGCCTTGACGAAGCCTCGAGGCGTTCATCACGTTGGCGAGTTGGATCTCGCCCCACGCGCCGCGCTGCGAACTTCGTCCAAGGAGTTGATTCAAGCGGCGCGTCTCGTACTGCGTCTTCTGTTGGGCTTCGAGCAGTTCGGCCGCTTTGCTCTTGACGTCGAACAGCGCACCGGCATTCAAGGTGTTGAAGTCCGCGAGATTCTTCTTGTATTCGCCCAGCAGTTCTTCGAGCGGTTTCAGCGTCGAATCCAATTTCGACTCACGAAGTTTGTGGGTCTCTTCTTGAGATTGATTGAAACGCTGCACCGTCTCATCGAGTGCTTCGGTGGAGAGGACCTTGAAGGTCTGGCCCATCTGGGTCATGGACGTCTCGTGGTCGACGCGCTGACGCTCGAGTCGTTCGTTCGACTCGGACAGTTGTGAGTCGCGCACCTTGAGGTCGGCTTCGGCTCTCAGGACATCTTCGCGAAGCGACTGCGCGTGCTTCACCGTGAGGACCCACGTAATCGCCACCCCCAGAGCGAGGCCCACGACGGCGCTAAGCACTGCAACCATTCGATCCCTTTCGTCCGGACACTCCCACCATAGATATGCCCTGTAACCCGGCGGTAGCCTTTGTCGATGAATCGGCTATTTGGAAACCGCTCGGAGCCGGACGATGAAACACCGTTGATCGCCACCGCCGACGAGGAGATACGCCCTCAAATCGTGCAGATCTTCGCATTGGTGGGTGAGGCGATGGCCGGCGCCACCCACGCCCTGCTCTCGGGTGACCGCGAACTGGCGAAGAACGTGGTCGAAAAAGACAAGGCCATCGACACGCTGGTGAACTCGATCGTCAACGCCGTCGAACTTCAGTTGATCGAGAACGAGTCGCTCAACATCGCTGACCGTCGCCGACTGTTAATACTGCTGCGCATTCTTCCCGAAGTCGAGCGAAGCGGTGACTTGGCCGAGCACATTGCGCGACGCGCGGCGCGCGGACTCGGCGTCGAGATGTCACCGCGAAGCCGTGGTCTCGTCGAACGCATGGGTGAAGTGGCCTCAACGATCTGGCGCGAAGCGACGGACGTCATCGTCGACGGGAAGTTGGAGGCGGCCGGTGCCATCGAAGATATCGACGACGAGCTCGACGACCTGCACGTCTCACTGACGGCGGAACTGACGTCCGGTTCGATGACCCTCCCCGTCGCCGTCGAACTGGCACTGCTGGCGCGTTTCTACGAACGATTCGGTGACCACTGCGTCAACCTGGCGCGTCGACAGGTCGGTCGCAACGGCCCCGACTAACGAAGCGCGAGGAGCTCTTCGGCGATCTGCACGGCGTTGAGTGCGGCGCCCTTTCGCAGGTTGTCATTGCTGATGAACATCGAGAGTCCATTCACGACCGTCTCGGCGCGACGAATCCGGCCCACGTAACACGGGTCCTTGCCGGCGGCGAGGCGCGGCATCGGGAGTTCACAGACCACGACGCCGGTAGCCGTCTCGAGCAGTTCCGCCGCTTCCTCAGGCGAGAGTGGGCGCTCGAAACTCGCGGTGATGGCGAGCGAGTGACCCGTGAAGACCGGGACGCGCACACACGTCGCGTCAACGAGCAGACCGGGAATCTCGAGGATCTTTCGACTTTCGTCGCGGAGCTTCTTCTCCTCGCCGGTCTCGAGTGAGCCGTCGTCAAGAATCGTCCCCGCCATCGGGATCACGTTGTGCGCAATGGTGGCCGGGAACTTGACGCCGGAGTCCAGCGGAAACGCGGACCCGTCGAAGGTGAGGGCGCGCACGTCGTTGCCGTGGGACTTCTCCAACTGATTCGAAAGTTCGTCGACGCCTTCACGACCGGCCCCGCTCACGGCCTGGTACGTCGCCACAGCGATCGATCGCAGTCCGGCCGCGACGTGCAACGGCTTCAGCACCGGCATCGCGGCCATCGTCGTGCAGTTCGGATTCGCGACGATCCCTCTGGGAATGGTGCGCAGGGTGTGAGCGTTGACTTCTGAGACCACCAACGGCACGAGGGGATCCATTCGCCACGCCGAGGAGTTGTCGATCACGATCACACCGGCGGCGGCCATGCGCGGCGCCAGCACCTTGGAGGAGGTCGCGCCGGATGACGTCAGCGCGATGTCGATTCCCGAGAAGTCAGCCGTCGCGGCGTCCTCCACGTCAATGGCGGTGCCGTTCCAGTCGAGGGCCGAGCCCGCGGACCTCGACGAGGCGAAAAAACGAACCTCCTCGACCGGGAAGTCGCGCTCGCGAAGGATCTCGCGCATCACGGTGCCCACCTGGCCCGTGGCTCCAACGACGGCTATTCGCATGAGAGAAGTCTACGGGACGCGATTTTCACGCGCTACGCGGCGTCGAGTCCGAAGGCGGTGTGAAGGTGGCGCACCGCTTCGGCGACTTTTTCGGCGCGCATCACGCACGAGATTCGAATTGAGCTCGTGGAGATCATCTCGATGTTGATGTCGTTTTGGAACAAGGTCTCGAACATCAGAGCGGTGACACCGGGATTCGACTTCATGCCGGCCCCGATGATCGACACGCGACCAATGTTGTCGTCACTCGTCACTTCGGTCGCGCCGATCTCGTCCTTCACCTTGTCGCAGGTCTCACTCGCGGCGGCGAGGTCGGTCTTGGCAACGGTGAAGGAAATGTCAGTGATCCCCTTGGCGCTCGTGTTCTGCACGATCATGTCGACGTTGATACCCCGGTCGGCGAGTTGTCGAAAGAGGCGCGCGGCGATACCCGGCCGGTCCGGCACTCCCCCTACGGTGATCTTCGCTTCAGACGTGTCATCGGTCACTGCCGATACGACGGCTTCTTCCATGGTGGGGTCCTCCTCCACAATCCAGGTGCCTGGTTCCCAGGTGAAACTCGAGCGCACGTGTAGCGGCACTCCGTGTCGACGCGCGAACTCAACCGATCGAAGCATCAAGACTCGACCGCCCGTCGCTGAGATCTCCATCATCTCGTCGAAAGAGACCTTGGGAATTCGACGGGCCTTCACGACCACGCGAGGATCGGCCGAAAAGACACCCGTCACGTCGGTGTAGATCTCACAGACGTCGGCCTTCAGGGCCGCCGCGAGCGCGACCGCCGTGACGTCCGAACCGCCGCGGCCCAAGGTCGTGATGTCGCGCTCGGTGGAAACGCCTTGAAATCCGGCGACGACCGGCACGAGTCCTGCATTGAGTGCATCGCGAATCCGATCGGGACGCATCTCGAGGATCTTGGCGCGAGTGTGATCCGTGTCGGTGATGATGCCGGCCTGACTTCCGGTGAAAGACGCCGCCTCCACGCCGCACGCGCCGAGCGCCATGCTGACGAGCGCCATCGAGATCCGCTCCCCGGCGGTGAGAAGCATGTCGAGTTCGCGCGGCAGTCGAGTCGGCGAGACGTCGTCGGCCAGTCGAATCAGGTCATCCGTGAACTTGCCCATGGCTGAGACCACGACGACGACGTCGTTGCCCGCATTCTTCGTTCTCGCCACGTGATCGGCCACGGCCCGGATGCGATCGGCGTCGCCGACGGACGTACCACCGAACTTTTGAACGATCAACGCCATGGAATCAACGTTACTTGAGGCAATCGGGGCCCCTCAGGTGGCCGAGTAAAGTCACTACCCATGGCAACTACGAAACGTGAACGTCAAAAGGCCGCGCGCCGAATCAAGATGGAAGAGATGCAGCGACGCGCGAAGCGTCGACAAAACACCCGTCGCGGCATCATCGTCGCGATCGTCGCGGTCCTGGTGCTCGGCACCGGCGCACTGCTCTTCTCCAGCAAGTCACCTACCACGACGACGACCACCGCAGCGCCCACCACGACCACGACCGCGGCTCCCGTAGTGAACCCAGCGAGCATCGTCTTCTCGCCGCTCACCGACCCGTCGCCGGCCGGTGTGTGGGGCAAAGAGCCGACGCTCGTCGTCCCGCCCGGATCACCACCCACGAAGCCCGAGCTCGCCAACCTGATCACCGGCACTGGACCCGGTGCAGTGGACGGCGACAAATTCACGGTCCAGTACATGCTCGCCACGTACTCAACTCGCAAGGTCGTTCAAACGTCCTGGACCTCCCAAGCCTTTTCCTCCACGCTCGAACCGGGCGGTTTGATCCCCGGATGGGTTGCCGGAATGAAGGGAATGAAGGTCGGGGGCCGCCGCGAGCTCATCCTGCCACCAGTGGACGGCTACCAAGACACGTCACCCGGTGCCGGGATTGCGAAGAACGACACGCTCATTTTCATCATCGACCTCATAAAGTTGAGCAAATGAGCGACCACATACCCAACCCCGACGGTTCGAGCGAGAAGCGCCAGAAGTTCAACGCCGCACCGCCGATGATCATCGACACGTCGAAGAACTACACCGCCACCATGGTGACCTCCAAAGGCACGTTGGAAATCGTCCTCGACGCGCTCGGCGCGCCGGCGACGGTGAACAGTTTTGTCTACCTCGCGCGGTGGCACTACTACGACGGCATCGTCTTTCACCGCGTCATTCCCGGCTTCGTCCTGCAAGGCGGTGACCCCACGGGTACTGGCGCCGGTGGTCCGGGCTACAAGTTCAACGACGAACTGCCCAAGCCCGGTCGCTACGAACTCGGTTCACTCGCGATGGCGAACGCCGGTCCGAACACGAACGGTTCGCAGTTCTTCGTCATCTCCGGACCGGATGGCGTTCGCCTCCCGCCGCTCTACGCGCACTTCGGCAAGGTCGTCAAGGGCCTCGACGTCGTCGAAGCGATCAACGGCATTGGGACGTCCTCCGGCAAGCCCAAAGAGAACGTCGTCATCGAGTCGGTGACGATCACCGAGTCCTAGAGCTCGACGACGTCGTGGCCTCGCGTCACCACGACGTCACCGGTGACCACACTCCACCGCTCACCGTCGTGGCACACGACGCCGGTCGGACCGAGCGCCACCAGTGGCACGTCACCCAACAGCGAGCGGGTACGCAACATCTGATCCTCACTCGAAGGTACGCATAGGGCGGCACCGATTCGATAGCCGAGTCCGGTCGTCGGCGCGCCACCGCGCGGGTCGATCATCACGTCACCGAGCACCGAGGCGACCGCGCCGATCGCCACGAGCAACGGCGCCGCGTTGATGGCGTCGCCGAAGGCGTTCGCGCGCCACACCGAACGTGCGTGCAGTGGTGATCCGTCGCACAGTACGACCACGTCGGCGCTCGCGAGTCGTTCAATGAAATACGGATCGGCCGTCGCGGCGCGCTCGCTCACCATCAACGCCTCGACGTGAACGTCGAAGTCGTCGAACGGCACGCTCGTCAGAATCGCGGCTTCCGTCAGTCCGATGAAGGCCGCGGCCGTCGGAACGACGACGACGTCAGCGCCTTGTCCGAGCGGGAGCGCTCCGTCACGCAGCAGCGTGCGCAACGCATCGAGCGATCCGACCGCGAACGTCGAGGTCCCCATTCGTCGAGTCTCGCATCTGGAGCCCTTGAGAGCGACCAGTAACCTCTCTCCATGGTCTTTCAAAAAGTCGGCGTGCTGGGTTCGGGAATTATGGGCAGTGGCATCGCCGAGGTCGCGGCCGCCACGGGCGCCACCGTCATCGTTCGCTCGCGAAGCCACGCGACCACTGACGCAATGCTGGCGACGATGGCGAAGTCACTCGCCAAGCAGGTCGACAAGGGCAAGCGCAGCGCCGAGGACGCGGAGGCGATCATCGCTCGAGTCTCGGGGACGACGCACCTGACGGATCTCGCGGATTGCGACTTCGTCATCGAGTCCGTCGTCGAGGATCTCGAGGTCAAGCGCTCGGTCTTTCGCGAACTGAACGCGGTCGTGCACGCGGACGCGATCATCGCGACGAACACGTCGACCCTTTCGGTCATCGAGCTGGCGATGGAGACCTCGCGACCGGAGCGGGTTTGCGGGCTGCACTTCTTCAATCCCGCGCCGGCGATGTCGCTCGTCGAGGTGGTGCGTCCAATCTGCGCCAGTGACGAAACGATGGACCGCGTTACCGAGTTCGTACTCGCGTGCGGCAAAGAACCGGTCAACGTGAAGGACCAGGCCGGCTTCGTCGTCAACGCGCTCCTCTTCCCGTATCTCAACAACGCCATTCGCCTGCTCGAGCAGGGCGTGGCGACCAAGGAGGGCATCGACATCGCGATGAAGGGCGGCTGTGGATTCCCGATGGGACCGTTCGCGCTGTTGGACCTCGTGGGACTCGACACGTCGCTCGCAATCCTCGACGCGCTGTTCGCCGAGTTCGCCGAACCGAACTTCTCGCCGCGACCGCTCCTTCGACGCATGGTCTCGGCCGGTCAACTGGGCCGAAAATCGGGATCCGGCTTCTACGACTACCGTCGCTAGAGAGATCGAAGAGGGAGAGATGGCCCAACGTTCCAAGCCGTGGGTGATGCGGACCTACTCGGGTCACTCCAGCGCGGTCGCGTCCAACAAGCTCTACCGTTCGAACCTCGCCAAGGGCCAGACCGGTCTCTCGATTGCCTTCGATCTGCCGACCCAGACTGGTTATGACCCGGACGACCCGGCCGCCGCCGGAGAGGTCGGCAAGGTCGGCGTGCCGATCGCGCACCTCGGTCACATGCGCCAACTCTTCGAAGGTCTTCCGCTCGACGAGATGAACACGTCGATGACCATCAACGCCACGGCCGCGTGGCTGTGGGGTCTCTATCTGGCGCTGGCCCAAGAAGAAGGCGTCGATCTCAATCAACTGCAGGGCACGACGCAGAACGACATCGTGAAGGAGTACCTCTCGCGCGGCACATACATCTTCGCGCCCGAACCCTCCAAGCGCCTCATCGTCGACATGATCGCCTACGGGCACGATCACGTCGCCAAGTGGAATCCCATCAACGTCTGCAGTTACCACCTCCAAGAGGCCGGCGCCACCCCGGTCCAGGAGATCGCGTACTCACTCGCGACCGCGATCGACGTCCTCGACGCCGTGCGCGATTCGGGCAAGATCCCACCATCTCAGATGCCCCACGTCGTGGGACAGATCTCATTCTTCGTGAACGCCGGTGTGCGCTTCATCGAAGAGATCGCCAAGATGCGCACATTCACCGCGATGTGGGACGAAATCTGTCGAACCCGCTACGGCGTCGAGGACGCCACCCTGCGACGTTTTCGCTACGGCGTGCAGGTCAACTCCCTCGGCCTCACCGAACAACAGCCCGAGAACAACGTGCAGCGCATCGTGCTCGAGATGCTTGGCGTCACGCTTTCGGCCGACGCGAGAGCACGCGCGTTGCAACTGCCGGCGTGGAACGAAGCGCTCGGTCTCCCGCGCCCCGCCGACCAGCAGTGGAGCCTGCGGATGCAGCAGGTGCTCGCCTTCGAGAGTGACCTCCTCGAGTATCCCGACATCTTCGCCGGCTCCTCGGTGATGGAGGCCAAGGTCCGCGAACTCACGAAGGGGGCGCAGAACGAACTCGACGACGTCGTGGCCCTCGGCGGCGCCTTCGCCGCGATCGACGAATTGAAGAGTCGTCTGGTCGCGAGTCAGTCCCAGCGAGTGGCGCGCATCGAGTCGGGCGAGCAGGTGGTCGTGGGCGTCAACCGTTTCACCGAAACCGATGAGTCGCCACTGGCCAGTGACAGCGCTATCGAAACCATCATGACCGTGGACCCGGCCGTCGAGCGTCAGTTGATCGAAGACGTCGTGCAGTGGCGCTCCACGCGTGACGACGACGCCGTGCGCGCGGCGATCGACGAACTCGCTCGCGTGGCGAAAAGTGACGATCCGGCGGACAACATCATGGTGCCGACCATCGCCCTCGCCCAGGCCGGCGGCACGACCGGTGAATGGGCCAACGCCCTTCGTGAGGTCTTCGGGGTATATCGCGCCCCGACCGGTGTTCGCGCGGGGGTCACCGAGCGCGGCGAGCTCTTCACCGCGCTCGTCGCGCGCTCCAAGGCCGTCCATCTTCAACGCGGTCGACCACCAAAGCTTCTCGTGGCCAAACCGGGACTCGACGGTCACTCCAACGGCGCCGAACAGATCGCGGTCGCCGCTCGCGACGCGGGATTCGAAGTCGTCTATCAGGGAATCCGACTCTCCCCCGAAGAGATCGCCGCCGCCGCGCGCGACGAGGACGTCGACGTCATCGGGTTGTCAATCCTGTCGGGCTCGCATCTGGCCCTCGTGTCCCGCATTCTCGAGTGCCTTCGCGACAGCGAACTCGATATCAAAGTTGTGGTCGGCGGTATCGTGCCGACCGGGGACGCGAGATCACTGCTCGACATGGGTGTCGTGGCCGTCTACACGCCCAAGGACTTCTCCCTCGGCGCCATCATGGGCGACCTCTTGGGAATCGTCGAATCGCTTAGCCCAGTCGGGGTCGACGATTAGAGAACGGCGCGGCGTTGAACCAACGTCCCGAGAATCGCCAATTCGGCACCAGATCAACGACGGCAACGACTTTCTCAGCGCGTAGTACTTCTTCGGCCGCCGCCAGCAAGGCGGCCAACTCGTCGGGCGGAAGTTCGGGCCTCGGGTTAAGGCCGTGGTTCACAGCGGGACGTTCCCGTGCTTGCGCCTCGGCAAGTCCTCGCGCTTGCCGCGCAGCAACTCGAGAGAGCGGCAAAGAATGCGCCGCGTTTCGGCCGGGTCGATGACGTCGTCGATGAAGCCCCGTTCGGCCGCGATGTAGGGCGACGCGTACTGCTCCTCGTACTCCTCGATCAACTGCTTGCGCAGTGTCGCGGGATCGTCGGCGTTCATCAGATCGCGCCGGTGCACGATCTCGACGGCACCAGCCGAGCCCATGACCGCCAGTTCCGCGGTTGGCCACGCGTAGGCGAGGTCGGCGCCGATCGACTTGGAGTTCATGACGACGTAGGCGCCCCCGTAGGCTTTGCGCGTGACGACCGAGATCCTCGGCACCGTCGCCTCGCAAAACGCGTAGAGCAACTTGGCACCGTGGCGAATGATGCCGCCGTACTCCTGATCGGTCCCGGGCATAAAGCCGGGCACGTCGACGAAGGTCACGATGGGGATGTTGAACGCGTCGCACGTGCGCACGAAGCGCGCGGCCTTCTCGCTCGAATCGATGTCGAGCACGCCCGCGAGCACGTTGGGCTGATTGGACACGATGCCGACACTGTGTCCGTCGATGCGCGCGAAGCCGCAGGTGATCTGCGGGGCGTACGTGGCGTGGACCTCCATGTAATCACCACCGTCGACGACCGAGGTGATCACCTTCTTCATGTCGTAGGGCAGGTTGGGCGACGAGGGCAGGATGTCGCGCAGGTCCTCACACAGTCGGTTCGGGTCGTCGCCGCTCAGGATTCGCGGCGCCTCTTCCATGTTGTTCGACGGCATGAACGACAAGAGGTAGCGGACTTCGTCGAGCACGCTCTTCTCGTCGGGCATCACGAAGTTGGCGACGCCGGACTTGGTGGCGTGGGTCAGTGCGCCGCCCAGTTCTTCGAGCGTGACGTCCTCGCCGGTGACGGTCTTCACGACGTCGGGGCCAGTGATGAACATGTGGCTGGTGTCTTTCACCATGAAGATGAAGTCCGTCAACGCCGGTGAGTAGACGCCGCCCCCGGCGCACGGGCCCAGGATCACCGAGATCTGCGGCACGACCCCGGACGCGCGAGCGTTGCGAATGAAGATCCCGCCGTAGGCGTGCAGCGCCGCGACGCCCTCTTGAATCCTCGCGCCGGCCCCGTCGTTCAATCCGATGATCGGCAGACCCATGGACGTCGCCATGTCCATGATCTTGTGAATCTTCTCTCCGTGCGCCTCACCGACCGCGCCACCGAAGACGGTGAAGTCCTGGGAGAAGACGCAGACCTTTCGTCCGTCGATCTTGCCGTATCCGGTGATCACCCCGTCGGTGTAGGGACGCGTGTCTTCAAGTCCCATGCCGGACGCGACGTGTCGACTCAGCATGTCGAGTTCTTGGAACGTGTCCTCGTCGAGCAGGTACTCGATGCGCTCGCGCGCGGTCATCTTGCCTTTGGCCTGGTGCCGCTCGATGGCCTTCTCGCCGCCGGCGACGCGGGCCTCGGCCTTGCGAGCGTCGAGCTCGGCCAGGCGTTCCGCCATTGAATGCTCCATGAGGTGCAAGGCTACCCAAACGAGGCGAAGTCTGTTCTCCGATGGATCAACCCCGCCGGAACGACATTCCAATCGATTTCATTCGTCGGGATTACCCTCGAGTACGGCGTTGCACCGGACGGTCAAAGGACTGATCCTGTTTCAACTTTCGCAGTAGGAACCGTACCGGTGTACTGCGCCGATCCAAGTCCGAAGTTCGAAATGAATACGAATCGGAATCCCCAGACCGAAGCCGATCCCTGAGGTCTTGGAGAACAATCCCGCGATGTCAATGGCGAGAAGAGACGACTTGGGTTGATTTGGTCACCCGCGGGTCACAACTCCCTCACAAGTGTCGCCTTGTCACGCCGACAGGTGCAACAATCAACCTATGGTCGCGTTACTTGCAGTGCTGTTGGTACTCGTCGTGATCATCGGTGTTGGCTATGAAGTCACGTCGCGTGGTCGTCGAATTGACGCCAGTGCACTGCTAGCAATTCGCGACCGCGAAATCGCCCAAATAATGGAAGCGACCGACGAGGGTTTCCTCTCTTTCGACGCCGTCGGCACGATCACGTCATGGAGTGCCAACTCCCAACAGATCTTTGGTTGGAGTGCCGCCGACGTCGTGGGCCGCAAGATGACCGAGACGCTCATCCCCGTACTGCACCGCCAGGCCTACGAGAACGCTCTCACCGGCTACCGACCGGGAACCGACTCGGCGATCGTGGACCGTCGCGTCGAGACGGCCGCGCTTCACAGTGACGGTCGCGAGATTCCCGTCACGATGATCATCTGGACTCGCGACGGTGGCGGGTTCAACGCGTTCGTACGTGAAATTCCCACCGTCGTTCCCGCGGGCGACGACGGGCCCGCGGGTGGTCGCGCGACCATTCCCCTTACCGACCCGTTGACGAGCTTGGGCAATCGCCAGTTACTGGAAAAAGACCTCGCGGTGTACGAGGGCCAGGTGACCCGCTACGGACTTCGTAGCTGCATCGCACTCATCGACATCGACGAATTCAAGGAGTTCAACGACCGATACGGACGAGAAAAGGGCGACGAAGTCATCGTCGCCGTTGCCGAGCGACTCGCGAGTCGCTCTCGCTCCGGAGACTCGGTCTACCGCGTGGGCGGCGACGAGTTCATTTGTCTGCTGCCCGAACAGACCCTGGAGACGGGTGCGATCGCGGTCGATCGGATGCGCCGCAACATCGAAGAGCTCGCCATTCCCAACGAAGACTCACCCAGCGGCGTCCTCACGGTGAGTGCCGGTCTCGCGCTACTCGATGCCGAACACCTGAAGGCGACTGGTGAACTACTCAAGGACGCCGAAATCGCTCTCGGCCGTTCCCGAGAATCAGACGACGGCCACAGTGGAGCGCCGGCCTGAGCGGTTCGGTTTCGACTAGTTGGTCTCTTCGACCAACTCGATGAGCGTTCCGAAGGAACCCTTCGGATGCACGAACGCGACGATCGTTCCGCGCGATCCCGGTCGCGGCGTCTGGTCGATCACACGCGCGCCACTCTTCTTCACGATTTCGAGCGTTTCCGCACAGTTGTCGACTCGATAGGCAATGTGGTGCAGTCCCTCGCCGTTCTTGGCGAGGTACTTCGCGACCGGTGAGTCATCGCGAGTCGGCGTCAGCAGCTGGATGTAGGACTCGGCGACTTTTACCAGGGCCTCATCCACGCCGTCGGACTCAACGACCTCGCGGTGCACGACCACGGCGCCGAAGACCGACTCGTACCAGGCAATCGCGGCGTCGATATCGTTGACCGCAATGGCGACGTGGTCGATCTCAGTCAGCTGCGACGTCACGGCGCCTCCTGATCGTGTCGACGGAAAATCGTCAGCCGTTCCTCGCCGACGCGCGCGCGAAGCTCCGGATTGGTGATGCCGAGACCCTCCTCAGACGCGACGCACAGGATCCCGATCTTGCCCTCGTGTCGGTTGTGGTGCACTTCGTAGGCCGCTTCGCCGGTCTCTTCAAGAGGAAAGACCGCCGACAGCGGGGGCACGACCTTGCCGTCGATGATCGTCTGGTTGGCCGCCCAGGCCTCGCGGTAGTTCGAGAAGTGCGAGCCCTTGATCGTCTTGAGCTTCATCCAGAGGTGACGGTTGTCGTACTCGATCATGTAGCCACTGGTCGCCGCGCAGGTCACTATCGTGCCGCCACGTTTGGCCACGAAGACGCTTGCGCCCATCGTCGAACGTCCGGGGTGTTCGAACACGATGTCCGGGTCGTCGCCGACCAGGGCCCGGATGTCCTTGCCCAGGCGGCGCCACTCGCCCTCGTCCTGGGTGTGCTCGTCCTTCCAGAACCGGTAGTCGTTCGCGCGTCGGTCGATCACGTACTCACAGCCCAATTCGTGCAGGGTCTCCACCTTGGCATCGCTCGAGACGACGCCGATCGGCGTACCGCCGGAGTTCAACACGTGCTGGACCGCGAAGGATCCGATTCCCCCCGAGGCGCCCCAAATAAGCACGACGTCGCCCTGGGTCACCGGAGCGCCGTTGTGCGAGACCAGCATCCGATAGGCCGTCGAGTTGCACAGCGCGTTAACGGCCGCTTCTTCCCAGGTCAGGTGGGTGGGCTTGGGCATCAATTGGTTCGCCTTGACGACCGCGATGTCGGCCAGTCCCCCGAAGTTCGTCTCGAATCCCCAGATCCGCTGGCTACTCGAGAGCATCGAGTCGTCATGGCTCGTGGGGTCCTGATCGTCGACGTAGTTGCAGTGCACGGTGACCTCGTCGCCGACCTTCCAGTTGCGCACCAACGAACCGGCTCGCACCACGACCCCCGCGGCGTCGGAGCCGATGACGTGATAGTCGAGCGCGTGGCGCCGTCCCCAGAACGATTCCTTGCCCAGTCGGTCGAGGAATCCGAAGGTGGGCAGCGGCTCGAAGATGCTCGTCCACACGGAGTTGAAGTTGATCGAGGACGCCATCACCGCGATGAAGACCTCGTCGGGGGCGAGTTCCGGGAGCGGAACTTCGTCGACGTGCAGGCTGCGCCGAGGATCCTTGTCTCGACTGTCCATCCCGTCGAACATTGTCTGCTCGTCGCGACGGATGAAGACCGCGCGGGTCGTAGCGGGCATCTCGGTCGACGCCAACTCCTCGGCCGAGGCGCCGGAGCGCACGGCGTCGAGAATCTCACTCATCCCGGCGAGGTTACTTGGCTCGATGGCGTCCTCTGCGAGGACTGGGGATGTTGGCGGCGGCGGCGCGTTTTCGCGGGCCCAATCGGGGTGCGAAGCGTGGCGTCTAAAGTCATCTCGTTGCATTCGATTGCACGAAGGAGTCTCCATGTCACGAAGCGTCATCGTCGCCGGTACTCGAACGGCTATTGGGAAACTGTCGGGAGCCTTCGCGTCGCTCAGCGCCCAAGACCTCGGCGGCGCCGCCATCAAGGGCGTGCTCGATCGCACCGGCGTGGATCCGTCCAGCGTCGACCTCGTGTTGATGGGCCAGGTCCTCCAGGCCGGTCAAGGCCAGATCACTGCTCGCCAGGCCGCCGTCAAGGGCGGCATCCCGATGACCGTCCACGCCACCACCGTGAACAAGGTCTGTCTCTCCGGACTCCAGACGATCTACCTCGCTGACCTCATGATCAGAGCCGGTGAGGCGGACGTCATCATCGCCGGGGGAATGGAGTCGATGACCAACGCGCCGTACCTGTTACCGGGCGCGAGGTCCGGCTATCGCCTCGGCGATCAGAAGGTCGTGGACTCGATGATGTTCGACGGCCTGACGTGCGCCTTCGACCAGTGCGCCATGGGGCTCTCGACCGAGCGCTACAACCAGGGACGGATCAGCCGCGAGCGTCAAGACGAGTTCTCGGCGCGCAGCCATCAGCTCGCCGCGGCGGCGATCGCGGCTGGCAAGTTCGCCGAGGAGATCGTCGCGGTGGCGGTGCCCCAGCGCAAGGGTGATCCGATCATGATTTCGATCGACGAAGGCGTTCGCGGCGAGACGACCGCCGAGTCGCTGTCCCAGTTGCGCGGTGCCTTCGAGAAGGACGGCACGATCACCGCCGGCAACGCCTCCCAGATCTCCGACGGCGGCGCGGCGGTCCTGGTCATGTCGGCCGAGCGTTGCGAACAACTCGGCCTCACGCCCCTGGGCGAACTCATCAGTTACGGCCAGGTCGCCGGCCCCGACGCCTCACTTCTCACCCAGCCTTCGCACGCCATCCTTCAGGCGGCAAAAAAGGCGGACCTCGACGTCAAGGGTCTGGACCTCTTCGAGATCAACGAGGCGTTCGCGGCCGTCGGCCTCGCCTCGCTGGACGATCTCGGCATCGACGAAGCCAAGGTCAACGTGAACGGCGGGGCCATCGCGCTCGGTCACCCGGTCGGCATGTCGGGCACGCGCCTCGCGCTCTCGGCGTTGACCGAACTGCGTCGACGCGGCGGCGGCGTGGCGGCGGTGGCGCTCTGTGGTGGCGGTGGTCAGGGCGACGCGGCACTACTTCGCAGTCTCTAGACCGGGATGTAACTCGCGACGACCTCGTAGCGCTCGAGGCCGACCTGGCGGTCGTCGGGCAGCGCCAGCACGTACGCGCCCCCGAGCGCGTAGTGGTCACCGCGCAGTGATTTCGGCAGATCCTTCGCCAGCGTGATCATCACTTCGTGGACCGTGGGGTTGTGCGCCACGACCAGCAGCGACGTCGTCACCGGATCGATGGCGGCGAGATCGATCAGGAGGTCTTCGGCGCTGACGTCGCGACGCCCGTTGTAGATGAGCTCGCTGAATTCGCATTGCTCCACGAACGCCGTGCCGTGAAAGGCCCGTCGAAACGTCTCTCGGGTTCGAGCGGCCGAGCTCACGAGGGCGGTCGTCGGCCCGTAACGGCCCAGTTCGTCGGGGTCGCTCGCCCACTCGCGCAGCCGTTCGCACTCTTCGCGTCCGCGTTTGTTCAACGTGCGAGCGAAGTCCGACTCTCCGGGCTTGGCCGGCGAAGACTTCGCATGTCGCACCACCGTCAGATACCGCATGGATGAATTCTGACTCAAATCCGTCACCGATACCATCGGCGCGGTGGTTTAGCGTTGAAGGGTGCACGCGTCCCTGTCGTATTTCCAGGCCATCATCATGGGACTCACGCAGGGCTTCACCGAACTCTTTCCGGTCTCCAGCCTCGGCCACAGCGTCTTGCTCCCGGGACTCCTCGGCTGGCACAACCTCGTGAACTCCCAATCGGCGTCGGAGTCATTTTTCCTCGCCTTCATCGTCGGACTGCACGTGGGCACGGCCCTCGGACTCCTCGTGTTTTATCGCAAGACGTGGATCGCGCTCTTTCGCGGTCTCGGCCGACAGTTGGCGGGTGTTCCGAATGCCGGTGTCTCGTCGCTCTGGCACCTCAACGAACCCGACACCGATCCGAACTACCGACTGCTGTTCGTGCTCGCCGTCGCCACGGTGCCGGTCGGGATTGCCGGCATCTTGTTGGAGCACAAACTGCGCGTCCTCTTCGCGAAGCCACTCGCCGCGGCGATCTTCCTCACGATCAACGGAGTGATCTTGTTGGTCGGTGAGCGCCTGCGCCGCAACAGTGGTCGTCACGTCCAATTCAGGAAACTCGAACGGCTCACGCTCACGGGCGCCCTCGGCATCGGTTGCTCGCAGATCTTCGCGCTCTTCGCCGGTATCTCTCGAAGCGGCATCTCGATGGTGGCCGGTCTGATGGACGGACTCGATCACGAGGAGTCGGCGAACTTCGCGTTCTTGCTGGCGACGCCGGTCATATTCCTCGCCGGCATACTGAAGCTGCCCGATCTGATGGGACCGCTCGGCGACGGTGTTCGCTACCAGACGCTGGTCGGTTCGCTGTGCGCTATGGTGACCGCGCTGATCTCGGTCAAGTTCCTCACCAAGTGGTTCACCACGAAGACCCTGATCCCCTTCGGTTTCTACAGTCTGGTCGCCGGACTGCTCTGCGTCATTCGATTCGCCTAGTCAGAAAGTACGCGACGGCCGTCGATGGCGCGACCGAGGGTGAGGTCGTCGGCGAACTCCAAGTCGCCGCCGACCGGCAGTCCACTCGCCGGCTGAGAGACGACCAGACCGGGCACCTGCAACAACCGACTCAGGTACATGGCGGTGGCGTCACCTTCGACGTTGGAGTTGAAGCACAGGATCACTTCTTTGACGGGGCCGCGAAGGCGAAGAATCAATTCTTGGATTCGCAGTCGGTCCGGCGTCACGCCCTCCAGCGGGTTCAAGACTCCGTGGAGCACGTGATAGGTGCCGTGAAACGCGCCGGAGCGTTCGACCGCCACGACGTCCGGAGGATTCTCGACGACACAGATCGTCGTTTGGTCACGTCGATCGTCGGCGCAGATCGGGCAGAGTCCCCCAGTCTCGGCGATGTTGCAACAACGTTCACAGAACGAGAGCCGGGTCTTCATCTCTTCGATGGACTGGGCCAACCGAGCGACGTCCTCACTCGGCTGACGCATCAGCCAAAACGCAATGCGCTGGGCTGACTTCGGTCCGACTCCGGGAAATCGTCCCAGTTCATCGACGACGGCCTGCAAGGGAGGTGGGTAGCTCACGTGACCTCCGTCGCCCCGGGGAACATCTCGGTGATGAGGTGGTCCCCGGCGGAGTCGACGACAATGACCGACTCGTCGGGCGAGTAGCTCTCTTCGGCTTCGTGCTCGCGCGTGCCAATCGGTCGAGCGCTCGTCGTCGCCACGCTCGCGCTGCTCACCAATGTCGGGTCCACGGCCCAGGTGATCTGTAGTGGCGACTTGAATTCGTGTTCCATCGCGCTGCGCAGCCCTTGGGCAATCAACTCAGTGTTTTGGCGCATCTCTTCGCTCGGCAGCGCGATCGTCAGATGCTGTCCGTCGAGTGAGCGCACGAAGGCCGACTTGAGAAGCAGTTGCGCTCCGCGCGAGGTCCTCGGGACGACCCGCTCGACGAACCGTGCGCGTACGTCGTCGAGATCGAGTCCGCTCTCAACGAATCGTGTCGGTGATTCGGGCTCAACGGCTTCCGCCGTTGGCCGAGGCGCCGGCTCTTTCGTGGGACGACTGGGCGTGGCCGGCGGCGCCGATCCGATCGGTCGAAGGACCGCCGGAGGTGGTGGCAACGTCGGCTCGACACGAACACCATCGCGCTCGAGCTTGGTGACGCGCTCGTCGAGGGCGTCAACCGTGTTATCCAACTCGGGCTTAATCAGTCGGACCATGGCCACTTCGAGGATGACGATTTTCTCCGGGGCGCTCTTCATTTCGCGCATGGCCCGCCCAACGGTCTCTAACACGCGAACCGTGCGCGGAAGTCCCAGATGCGTCCCCCACTCGATGAGTCGATCGCGGTCGCTGTCGACCGCGTCGGCGACTTCCGGCGCGACCTGGAGCAAGAAGACCTGACGAACTTCGGCCGCGAAGTTCTCGGCGAGCTGTTCGGGGTCCCATCCTTCCCTCGTCAATTCCGACAGCGACTTGAGTGCGCCCACCGCGTCGCCCTCGACGAGGGCACGAAAGAGTCCATCGAACTCCGGTTGGGTCTCGATGATCGAACCGGTAGCGATGAGTTGGTCCAGGGCACTCAGGGCGTCACGCGCCGAACCACGACCGAGTCGCACGGCCGCCTCGATGGTCGCTTCATCGGCGCTCAACCCGGCCGCGCGCTCGACTTCGTGTAACAAGGAACTCAACGTCTCACCGTTGAAGAGTCGGAATTCGAGGTGCTGGGTGCGCGAGCGGATCGTGGGCATCACCTTGTGTGGATCGGTCGTGGCGAGTACGAACACGACGTGGGACGGCGGTTCTTCCAACGTCTTCAAGAGCGCGGCGGAGGCGGCCTTGGAGAGTTGGTGAACCTCGTCGAAGATGTAGACCTTCCAGCTTCCGGGCGTTCCGTGCCAGGCTCCCGCGGTGATGTCGCGAATGTCATCGACACCGTTGTTGGACGCGGCGTCGAGCTCGGTGACGTCGAGCGACGTACCCTTGGTGATCGCCACACAGCTCGCGCAGACGTTGCAGGCGTCGCCGTCGAGCGGATTCTCGCAGTTGAGCGCCTTCGCAAGGATCCGGGCGGTCGTGGTCTTTCCCGTCCCGCGCGGACCAGAAAAGAGATACGCGTGCGAAACCCGTTGGTTCTTCACCGCTCCCTGCAGGGCGCGCACCACGTGGTCTTGACCACGCAGTTCCACGAACCGACCGGGTCGAAATCTGCGATAGAGCGAAGTGACGCCGTCGATCGAAGTCGGGGTCGTCGACGCATCAGCCATGCCCGCATGCTAATTGGACGCTGTAAGAGGCCGAGGTCCAAAGCAGTGGTCAGGCGATCCGTGGCACCCAACACGATTTGCTGAGAGCTGCTGGCTTCCACCCCTGACTCGGTTCACAAACGGTCGTCGCACGGGACCCGACCACTGCTGTGAACCTCGGCGTTGAAAAGGCTACCGGACGAGTGCTCGAAGCCACTCGGGTAGCCTTGCGAGCCGGTATTCATTTCGAAAGGGTGAGTGTCGGTATTGAGGAGGAGTGCGAGAGCGGCCGAATCGGCACGATTGGAAATCGTGTGAAGGGAAACCTTCCGTGGGTTCAAATCCCACCTCCTCCGCCATCGGCTTGTGACGTAAGACCCTTTAAGGTCGAGCTTGGTCAACGTTAAGTTCAATCGAGGACCGGACGAAGGTTCATAATGCCAGCATTGACCCCGCGGAGGGCGCTTCCACGTCCGTCCTCGTCGACTCCATGATCCGCAGTCCATTGGTCCGAGATGGCCGCGTCGTGGGCGTCGTGACGTTGGCACTCACCACCCTTCTCGCCGCCACGATCATCCCGGTCCATTCAAGTGGGGCCAGTCCTACGCGTGTGTGACGATTTGGCCACTGCATTGTGCGTGGCCGGCGAGGGGATGCTGGCCACGATTGGTTCGTTGGTCGGCTACGAGGCCTTCATCGTCGGACTCGACGGGTCGCGTCGGTGGACGACAGGTTTCGCGCTGACCGGGGTAACTGATTACGACCTCACCGCTACCGCGTAGAAAACGTGTGGTCAACGTGCTCGAAATCGTGTAGCGTGCGCAGTTTCACAAAATGAAGCAACCGGCTGCATCAAGCCGATCGGAGTTTCGTTAATACCCCGCCATGACGAAAGCGCCGGGTGGCGACCATGGGGCGCTCTGTCTCGGGTGCGGTGGTGTGCGACAATGACCCGTGGACGGCGAACGACCGCGAAGTGACGGCGTGCGGAACCGCCGAGAGAAGCTCCTCGGACTCCGCCTTCACCTTTCACTGTCGCGCCGCGCACAGATTGTCTCCCTGTTCTTCCTCGTCGGTGTCGTGGTGCTGGTTCCCTGGACCGTCTTTCTCGGCCTCACACTTCCCCCGAGGTATGACGCGGATCATTGGCGTCTTCTCTGGACCGGGTTCGACGCGGCGTTGATCACCGTGCTCCTGCTGGCCGCGTGGGCAGCCTGGTACCGACGCCAGATACTCGCGGCCATCGCCATGGTCGCCGGGACCCTGCTCTTTTGCGACGCGTGGTTCGATATGGTCACGTCCTTCGGCCACCGTGACGAGTGGCTGACCCTGCTCACCGGATTCGGGGCCGAATTACCCCTCGGCGTCTTCTTCTTCTGGCTCTATCGCCGCATCGCCATGACGACCATGTCAGTCCTGCATCACGACACAAGCGAAGTTCCTCGTCCGAGGAGGCTTCGAGACTTCAAGATCGTCCAGTTAGAACTTGAAGCGCTCGGCCTCGATGGCGACGAGCCCAACGAACCTTCGTCGTAACGTTGCTCGGCACCGAGACGACGCCTCGATTCGTTCGCGGATCGCCTTTCACGCGACGTAATGCGTCGCCGATTCGATTGACGAAGGCCAAACTCAAGGATCGCGAGAAAGGGACTTTGGGCACTGTGACGAGGGACCGCCAATGAATACATTTGAGAGTGGTGG
>Ga0302198_10000345_pt1 | contig 52004 bp, 36 predicted proteins | sample II_Bog_N2_2_FD_193521 | JGI IMG/M metagenome (GOLD analysis project Ga0302198, IMG submission 193521) | Peat permafrost microbial communities from Stordalen Mire near Abisko, Sweden - II_Bog_N2_2 | ecosystem: Environmental > Terrestrial > Soil > Wetlands > Peat | place: Sweden: Abisko...
CCACCGTCTTCGCCACCAGGTCCAGGCTGGAAATCCCGTGCAACACCGCCGGATCCAGAAACCGCTGCAGCATTCCGCCTCCACTCTCAGGCCGCTTCTCTTGCTTGTCATTCTGAGCGCAGCGAAGAATCCCCGCATCTGCCCTTGCCCGTCATTCTGACCGCAGGTCAGAATCTCCGTAGTTGCCTGTCCTTCAACCAGCAACTCTCAACCTTCCTTCGGCGGCGGCATAAACGCAATCAGCCTCCCCAAAATCTCATCCGCATCGATCCGCTCCGACTCCGCATGGAAGTTCAGCAGGATGCGATGCCGCAACACCGGAATCGCCAGCGCCGCAATGTCCTCGTACGTCACGTGATACCGCTTGCGGCTCAGCGCCCGCGCCTTCGCCGCCAGCACAATAAACTGCGCCGCCCGAATACTGCCGCCATAGTTCACATACTTCTTCACAAAGTCCGGCGCATTCTCACTCTTGTGCCGCGTCGCCCGCACCAGGCTCACCACGTACTTCGCCAGCGACTCGCCAATCGGTACCATCCGCACCAATTGCTGGAACTCCAGCAACTCGTCCGCGTTCGTCACCGCCGTCACCACTGGATTCTTCGTGGCCGTGGTCAGGTCCACTACCTTCAACTCATCGCCCGCACTTAAATAATCCAGCACCGCATTGAACAGGAAGCGATCCAACTGCGCCTCCGGCAGCGGATACGTTCCCTCCAGCTCGATCGGGTTCTGCGTGGCCAGCACAAAGAACGGCGCCGGCAGCTTGTACACATGCCCGCGCACCGTGCAACTCCGCTCCTGCATCGCCTCCAGCATTGCCGCCTGCGTCTTTGGCGGAGTGCGATTGATCTCGTCCGCCAGCACCACGTTGCCGAAGATCGGCCCCTCCACAAACGTCCACTTCCGGTGCCCCGTCGTGATGTCTTCCTCAATGATGTCCGTGCCCGTAATGTCCGACGGCATCAGGTCCGGCGTGAACTGGATGCGCCGGAACGTCAGCCCCAGCGTCTGCGCGATCGTGCGCACCATCAGCGTCTTCGCCGTGCCCGGCATCCCGGTAATCAGGCAATGTCCGCCTACAAACAGCGCAATCAGGATCTGGTCGAGCACATCGTCCTGACCCACGATCACCTGCCGCACCTGCGCCAGGATCGCGTCGCGCACCGCCTGGAAGCGCTCAATGCGTCGCTGCAACTCCGCCGCGTCCTGATCCATCCCAGCAATTGCTCCCATCGTCGCTTCCTTTCATCTCACCCAGCTAAATTTGTCATCCCCACTAAATCTGTCACTCACCCACTAATCTTGTCATTCTGAGCGAAGCGAAGAATCCCCGCGCATTCGTACTTGCCTTTGCCTTTGCCCTTGCCCTTGTCTTGCCTTCCCTCATCCTCAATCCGTGCTTCTATCCGTGTTCATCCGTGTTAAGCCTTAGCCGTTGCCTTTACTTCCCTTCAATCTCCAGCAGTAGCTTCTGCGCCGGCTTGTATCCCGGCGCCGCCTCCAGCGACGACAGCACGCTCTCCTCCGCCTTTGCCTTATCTCCTGCCGCCAACTCCGCCCTCGCCACATCGTAGTGTGCCGACGCCTTATCCAGCGGGTTCATTGCCAGCACCGCGCTATACTCCCGCACTGCACCCGCAGTGTCTCCCTGCGCCAGCAGCAGCTCTCCAAGCCTCCGATGCATATCCTGGTCTTCCGGATAAATAAAGTTCACCAACTGCAGCGTCGCCGCCGCATCCTTGCCACGCCCAAGCTCTTCCTCAAGCGATGCCAGCCTCTCCAGTGTCTTCGGATCGCTCCCGCCCATCGTCTCGTAGGCCTTCAGCGCATCCAACGCGGCTTGCTTGTTTCCCTTCGCAATCTGCGCCGTCGCCAGAAATTCATACGCATTCGCATCCTCCACATACTCCGGATACATCTGGATCACCGCGCTGGCCGCGGTAATCGCCTTATCGTTGTCGCCGCCGCCGGCATAGCCCACCAGCAACTTCAACTGTTGCCGCCACGCGTCAAAGTTCGCCGCCGTCTTGCCCACGCGCTTGTCCAGCCACGCTGCATACTGCCTGTCGAACTCCTCCGGCGATACATGCAGGTTCGCCTCAATCGCCTCTGGCGTTGTCTTCAGCGCCGCAAACGACCGCACCATCCCCAGCACCGCATCGTTGCCCCACTTCGCGGCGATGTAGTCCAGAATCGTCCCCGCCTGCCAGTAGCTCACCACCACCTGCTCCGGATACTCCGGGAAGATGAACCCCTGGTCCATCTGCGCGACCGGCAGCAGTTTCTTGTCGCGGATCGCCTCCACCACCTCTGGCGTCAGCCGGTTCGCCCACAGCGGGTTCGCCTGCCCCTCCTCGTGTACCGCCAACCCCTCCGTGAACCACCGCGGCACGCGATAGTTAGTCGCGCTCAGGATGAACACGTGACTCATCTCATGCCACATCGTCGCGCCCCAGTTGAAGTCCCCCGGCCTGCGCCCCGACGGGCTATCCATCGCCACCACGTTGCCAAACGTCACCCCCAGCGCCCCCAGCCCCGGCATCCCCATCGTCCGCACCGCAAAGTCCTCGTGGTCCGGGTACACCTCCAGTTGCACAGGCCCGCTTAGTTGCATCCTGTACTTGGCGGAGTAGGTCGCAATCGCCTTGTGCAACTGCTCCTCAAAGTAGGGCCGCAGCAGATCGTCCTCCGTCTGCCACAGCATCAGCGTCGTCGTCGCGTCCTTCGTGGTCACAAACTTCGGATACAGATCCAGCAACTTAAGGCTGTTCGAGGTTGGCTTGTCCGTCTGCCCGTTGTCGTAGGCAAGCTCCAACTGCTCCCGCGCCTCCACCTGCTCGCCCATCCGCATCAGGTTGATCCCCAACTCCGACCGCGCCCCCCAATCCCGCGGGTTCGCAGCCACCGCCTTGCGATAGTACGCAACTCCCTCCGGATACCGCCGGTTCAGCACCAGATGCCGCGCCACAATCACATCGCCTCCGCTGTATACCGCATTCACGGCCTGGATCTTCGCCAGCCAGGCCTCCGCGTCCGCATCCTTGTCTTGCAGCAGGTCCGCGGCCGCGTGCAACGCCATCGCGTCCAGTTCGTCCGGCGCCAGCGCCAGCGCCGCATCCGCCTCCTTCACGGCTGCCTCGATCTGCTCGTCCTCCAGGTCCAGGTTCGCCATGAACGCATGCGCCTCTGCCAGGTTCGGGTTGGCCGCAATCGCCTTCGCCGCATACTCCCGCGCAATGACGGAAAAGCTGTCCGCGCTCACCATCGCCAGCCCCAGGTAGGCCTGCGCATTCCCCGGCTCCAGTTGCAGCGCCTCGTTGAACAGGTCCGCGGAGTCGGTGTTGTTAAAACGCTCATGCAGCAGCATGCCCCAGCGTACCTTCACCATCGCCTTAGCGCCCGGCTGCGACGTTGCGGCGCGGAATGCGTTGTTCGCCTGCTCCCATAGGTTTTTGGTGTCGTCCCACGGCGCTTCGCTCTCCTCCGCCAGCCCCCAGTATCCTTCCGCCATCCAGGCTGCGTCTTTGCTCCGCGTCAGCGCCTGAAAGCAATCCGCAGCCTCCGTATTCTTGCCATGCAGCCGCAGCTTCCAGCAATCCTCTGGCATCGTCGCCGCAGGCGCAGCCCACCCCACGCTCCCACATAGGAGTATCCCCACCATCACCATCCCGAGTTTGCGCAAAATCCTCATGTTCGCGTCATTTCCACCGCAGGTCAGAATCCAGCAAAAACAAAATTGGCAGACAAATTAAGTTAAGCAACGGGCTCGCAATTCTCAACCGAAGGGCTCGCAATTCTCAACCCGAAGAGCTTGTCATTCTCAACCCAAAAGGCTTGTCATTCTGAGCGAAGCGAAGAATCCCCGCATTTGTTCTGTCCCCCCAGGATCGGCCACGCTGCTTATACCCTCCGTATCGCCCTCCTCGAACCTCGGTCCCTCCCTTACTTATCCAGCTCCTCCTGCACCTGCGCCAATGCCACCAGCGCCGCCGTCAACTCCTTCTTGTACTCGCCCGGCTCCATCGCGGCCTTCTGGTATTTCAGTGCATCGATCTTCTGCTCCAACTCCTCCTTTTTCGCCATCAGGCTTCGCTTCGCCGGATCGTTCATCGTAGCCTGTGCTGCGCCAATCCGCACCACGGTGAAGGCGGCCATCAGCGCTCCTTCGCGCCCCTCCTGCGGCTGCGCTCTCACGGCCTCGGCCTTGCCCGTGTCCTCGAACTCCGCATGTTCCGTCGCCAGCCGCTTCTGCGATGTATAAAAGTCCGCCGTCTTCCGATTCGCATACGCGAACGCCTCCAGCGCACTGATCGAATCGCTCTTGTCCGTGTCCGCAGTCGGGTCCTGCAGCGCCTCCACCCAATACCGCGCAAACACCGTCGCATTCTTCTCCGTGCCCGTCTTGGTCGCCGCAATCACCGCTCTGCCCGGCCGCTCGAGCGCAGCCACCGCGCCTCCGCTCGCGCTCGTCGTGTTCACAATCAACTGGCGCTTCGCGGGGACCTTATCGCACAGCGCCGCCAGGTCCGCAGCCGTTATGTCCGGCCCCACCAGGTTGAACTTGTACTCCGTCCCATCGAAACTGCCATGCCCGATCAGCGTTAACACCAGGTCATCCTCCGGCTTCGCATCGCGCGCCACTGCCGCCATCGCCTCGCTCAGCCGCGCCCTGGTCGACTCCTTCCCCGTCAGCGTCACCACATGCGCGTCCACTCCGTTCTTGAATATCGTGTCCAGGTCCATCGCATTCGCCGTAAACCGCTGCTCATAATCCTTCTCGCCCCCCAACCCCGCCACCGTTACGTACCACGTCGCAGCACGCGCAGTCCCCGCCGCCAGGCAAAGTGTTACCAGCAACGGACAACTGAGAACTGACCACTGACTACTGGCCCTCCTCATACCACCCCCCACTTCCGCCGCAGCAGCCAGTCCGCGGAGATCATCCCCAGCAGCGCCAGGAACACCACCGGCATGTCCCACAGCTCCTTCGTATCGCGCACGGAGATACCCGCCTCCGAATACGAGATCTCCTTCGGCAGCCGCTCCAACTCATCCTCCGCCCAGTACCGCCCGCCCGTCTCGTCGGACAACTTCTGCAGCAGCTCCCGGTTCCGTTCCGTGTGGAAGTTCTCCGCAACTCCATCCTCGCGCCGGAAGTCCACCACATCCTTGCCCAGCTCCTTGCCACCCTGCTCCGCGGTCACCTCCGCCACATAGCTCCCCGGCTTCTCCGCCGTCCAGTCCAGCGCAAATGTCCCCGGAGTATTCGGCACCGGCGTCGCATCCACCATGGCCGAGATTCCATCCGGGCCAATCACGTGAGCGGACACGTGCGCGTCTGCCGCCGGCGTAAACTCTTGGTCCCGCGCCACCACTGTCATCGCCACATGCCCCTCGTCCATCAGCGTCTGCCGCGGCATCGTTGCCACCACCTGCCCCGGTGCATCCGCCGCCAGCCAGCGCAACAATTGCTGCCAGAACAGATCGTGCGACGGGTCTCCCAGCGCCGAACTCATCTGCCAGCGCCATGTCCCGGAGGTTGCCATCACCGCCGTCTTGCCGCGCCCATAGCTCTGCGTCACCAGCAGCGGCATCGTGCGGCCCGCGGTCATCTGCGCCAGCACCGTTGCACCCGGCTTGGGCGCTCCCGGGTCCTGGTAGTCGTTCAGGTAAGGCAGCTTCCGCCAACGCTCCGTGTTCAACGCGCGATCGTCCAGCAGCCGCGTGATCGGGCTTTCCGCGCCCGCAGCCGTCAATTGCACTGTCGCCGGATCGCGATGAAACGTCCCTTTTTCATTCGGCAGAAACGTCGGAAACAGATCCGCCAGGCTCGACGACGCCCACCCTCCATCTCCCAGAGAAAACCGCCCCCCCAGGAACAACAGCCCGCCGCCGCGCTTGTCCACAAACTCACGCAGCAACTCCTGCTGCACTGGCGTAAAGTAGTCCGCCTCCACACTGCCGATCAGGATCGCCTGGTACTGAAACAGGTCCTCCGCCTTGGTCGGGAACCCATCCGCCAACTCGCCCGGGTCGGCAATTCCCTGCCGGTAGATCTTGTTCTCCGTCGTCCGCAGCATGGACACCAACTGCACGCCTTTGTCGTCCGCCTCTCCACGCCGGATAAACTTGAACTCCCAGCGCGGCTCTCCCTCCACATACAGAATCCGCTTCGGTTCGCTGCTCACGTTCACCAGCCGTGTCACAGCGTTGTTCGCGGCTTTCTCCTCGCCCGCCAGTGGCTCAATCGAGAATCCGATACTCTTCACCCCCGCCGCCCCGGCGTTGAAAAACACCGTCTCGCTCGATCCTGCTCCATCTGCCGCCAGCGTCACGTCCCTGGTCGCCAGCAGCTTGTCGCCATCCCGGACATCCAGTGTCGCCTTCTTCCCCGCATATCCCCGCTGATGGAAACTCAGCGTCGCAGTCATCCGCGAATCCGCCAGCGCCTTCTCCGCCACCACCGCGTCATCCAGTTCCACGTCGTGCGCGGCCATCTCCTTGCCGAACCCGATCGTGTGTACTGGCAGCCTGCGGTTGTGCAGCGCGTTGATCGTCTCCACGTCGATCCCGCCCCCCGCTTCTCCGCTCCCGTTTTCTGCTCCGTCCGTCAACAGCACCACCGCACCTACAGGCAGATCGCTCGTCTCCGCCATCATCTGCTGCAAGCCCGCGTTGATGTGCGTCGCCGCGCCATCCGATTGCCCCTGGTCCGGCTTCTCCATCCGGGTCAGCCTGCGGTCCAGCCGGTACTGCCGCACCTGAAACTTCTTCTCCAGCCCCGGCAGTATCTCCGCCAACGCCTTCCCAGCCGCCGTCTCCCGCGCGGTTTTGCCGTCGCTGCCCGCATCCGCAATCGCCATGCTGCGCGAATCGTCCACCAGCACCGCGATAATGTTCTGCTGCGACTTCAGCTCCGCCACCGTAATCGCCGGCTCCCACAGCAACAGCAGCACCACTGCCACCGTCGCCGCCTCCAGCCCGCATACCACCCACGCCCGCCAGTTCCGAATCCGCGGCGCAGCCCCAGGAAGCTGCCGCCAGAACAGCCAGGCCAGTCCGCCGGTCGACACCAATACCAGCAGCACCAGCAACCATCCTGGCCACGCGCCCAGAAGCAGGAACTTGCCCTTCGTGAACACCGGAATTGGGTACTTGAACAGAAATTCAAACATGCTGGAAGGGTTCAAGGTACTAGGTTCGAGATTCAAGGTGGGGTAGCAGGTTCAAGGTGAAATCTGAGGTCAGTGATCGAAGATGGATTGTCATAGCGATTGAAGATGGATTGTCATAACGATTGAAGATGGATTGTCATTCTGAGCGCAGCGAAGAATCCCCGCATTTCTGTCGCCACTGAAGTGTCTGCCCACCCCCTCGAACCCCGTACCTCGAACCTGCTCTTAATGCGTCATGCTGTACATCACATAGTTCAGCCCTACACGGAACGCCATCGACGCAAACGGCTCCGGATAATCCGGGTCATCGGCCCACTCCCACGCATCGCCCAGGTGCATGTTGGAGCAGATCGCTACCACCAGACGCCCCTTGTCGTCGCGGATGCCGCGCCACTTCGGCACATAGCCATCCTTCTCATACGTCCTGCCGGTGCGGATGTACTGCTCCCCCGGCACCTGGAAACGGTCGTCCATGTCGTACAGCACGTGAAATATCTCATCCTTGTCGTTCAGGTCCTCCACCGGATACTTGGCCGCGTCCGGAAAGATCTGCCGCATCCCAGTCATAAAGTTCTCCCAGTCCTGGGACCCGTGGAAGTCATCCACCATCAGGAATCCGCCCTTCAGCAAATACTCCCGCATCCGCTTGGCCTGCTCATCGGTAAACGTCCACGTCTGCACCTGCACCGCATACACAAAGGGATAGTTGAAGATGTCGTCGTTATCCAGACTCACCACCTGCTCGGTCGGGCGCCCCTGGATCCGCGTCAGCCGATTCAGCGCCATCAGGAACTGCCGGTCGGCCTTGGGATAGTCCCGCTGCCAGGGCGCAAACCGCCCGTAGCCGTAACCACCGCCGTACCCACCATATCCGCCGCCGCCCATCGCGGTGTTATACGCCAGCCGCGACCACGCAAACTCCGCCTTCTCGCTGCTCTGCGGGTTCATCTGGCCCCAGTCCGCCACCCGCTGCGCCACGATCAGGCCGGTCGCCAGCACCAACACCGTCACCACCGCAGACTGAATCAGGAGCTTCATCGAGTGAATCCTCCTACTTCGCTCGCATTCTGGTGCAGCCAAATCTCTGTAGATGATTATGACCTTAGCTCCGGCACACCTGCCTCGACTTTGTATTGAGGGCCGAAGGCCCGACACATACCAGCCTAGGCCGGAGGCCTAGGTTGGCGACCCCCGCAACCCCGAGGGCTGAAGGCCCGACATATACTCCTCCCGCCTCACTACTTCTGCGTGCCTGAGCTAAAGCCATCATCTCTCCGTATTGGCTTTGCCCTTGCTCGAAGAGACTCCGGTACCTGGCCAGCCGCTCAAGTCGCGCCCGTGTCCCGTACCTTATCAGGTTTCGCTTGTCCTTATAGACGGACCAGCCCCCCATGAGTTGCACCTCCCCTCGGATAAGGGCCGCGCTAAAGGCAAGCGTTATCCTAGCCTAAGGCGAACGGGGTCCCCGGCCAGCTTGCTGGCTGGGGTGCGAAGCCCTAAGCCAATCCATACCATGAACCGCCGCGAACTCCTCCAACTCGGTCCCCTCGCCCTCGCCGCCGCCTCCCGCCGGGCTTCCGGCCAGATGGTCATGCTCCCTGGCCCCGCCAGCCCCCAGCCCGCCGAACCCACCTCCGCTTCCGACATCACCCTGCGCATCGCTCCTGTCACTGTCGAACTGGCACCCGACCGCATCCTCTCCACCATCGGCTACAACGGCACCTCCCCCGGCCCCGTCCTGCGCATGAAGGAAGGCAAGCCCGTCACCGTCAACGTCGTCAACGACACCGATGCCCCCGAACTCGTCCACTGGCATGGCTTCCTCATCCCCACCGACGTCGATGGCGCGGAAGAGGAGGGCACGCCTGCCGTCCCCGCCCGCTCCAGCCGCCGTTACCAGTTCACCCCCACGCCCTCCGGCTCGCGCTGGTACCACTCCCACGCCATGGCCATGGCAGACCTGCACCGGGGCGCCTTCACCGGCCAGTTCGGCTTCGTCTACATCGAGCCTGCCTCCAACCCCGGCGCCTATGACCAGGAACTCTTCCTCGCCCTGCGCGACTGGGAGCCCTTCTTCACCACCCAGATGGTCGACATGGACGAACTCGACGACCCCAACGCGCCCCAGCCCGAGCGGCCCGCCGCCCTCAACACCGCGCCCAACGGCCTCGAAGTCACCTCCACCACCTATTCCATCAACGACAAGGCCCTCGGCGCCGGCGAGCCCATCCGCGTCACCGCCGGCCAGCGCGTCCTCTTCCACTTTCTCAACGCCAGCGCCATCGAGAACCGCCGCATCTCCCTTGGCGGGCACAAGTTCCAGGTCATCGCGCTCGACGGCAATCCCGTCCCCAACCCCGCCCTGGTCGAAACGCTCTTTCTCGGCGTCGGGGAGCGCGTCTGCGCCATCGTGGAGATGAACAACCCCGGCAACTGGATCCTCGGCGAACCCACCGATCTGGTCCGCAACGCCGGCCTCGGCATCCTGGTCGAATACGCCAACCAGCACCACGAACCCCGCTGGATCAAGCCCGCCTCCCTGCTCTGGGACTACACCGCCTTCGCCAATCCGCCGGCCGCCGCGCCCTCCACGGCCCAGAATATCGACATGGTCTTCGAGAAACTCCCCGGCGGCGTGGGCAAGTTCAACACCTTCACCATCAACGGCAAGTCCTACCCGCACGACAACGAGTTCCTGCTCCATGAAGGTCAGCGCTACCGCCTCACCTTCCGCAACCGCACCGACGACGCCCACCCCCTGCACATGCATCGCCACCAGTGGGAGCTGGTCGACTTCAACGGCAAGCCCACCGCCGGCCTCATCAAGGACACCGTCGTCGTCCCGTTCTACGGTCGCGCCGCCGTCGAGTTCACCGCCAATCAGCCCAGCCTGGCGCTCTTCCACTGCCACATGCAGGCCCACATGGACTACGGCTTCAAAGCCCTCTTCCGCTACGCATAGTCCATCCATTTTCAGGTCTGTGATTCCGCCGCGCAGCGGAAGAACCTGCTTTGCTCTTAGAATAAGTACGAACGCCGAAGGGACCCGATGGAGTTAACCCAAAAACACGACGTACTCCGCGAGATCCTCGGTTCGCTCGACTCGCTGCTGGTCGCCTACTCCGGCGGCACGGACTCCGCCTATCTGGCGTATGAGGCCCACCGCGCGCTGGGCAACCGCATGCTCGCGGTCATCGCGGACTCCCCCTCGCTGCCCCGCCGCGAGCTCGCCGCCGCCCTCGACTTCGCCGCCGGCCTCGGCATCCCCACCCACATCCTGCAGACCCGCGAGCTCGAGGACCCGAACTACGTCCGCAACGACGGCAACCGCTGCTTCCACTGCAAGGACGAGCTCTTTACCCAGATGGAGGCCGCGCGACTCGAGCTCGGTTTTGCCCACCTCGCCTACGGGATGAACACCGACGACCGCCGCGACTTCCGCCCCGGCCAGCAGGCCGCCGCCCTGCACAACGCCCTCGCGCCGCTCGCCGCCGCTCTGCTCACCAAGCAGGAGATTCGCACCCTGGCCCGCGACGCAGGCCTGAGCCTCGCGGACAAGCCCGCCAGCGCCTGCCTCTCCTCGCGCATCGAGTACGGCCGCCCCGTCACCGCCGAGAACCTGGGCCAGGTCGAGCGCGCCGAAGACGCCTTGCGCGCACTCGGCTTCCAGCAGGTCCGCGTCCGCCACCACGGCGAGCTGGCCCGCATCGAGATCGCCCGCCAGGATCTGCCCCGCGCCCTCACGCTCGCCATGCTCGACCAGATCACCGCCGCGCTCCGTCCCTGTGGCTTCACCTACGTCACACTGGACACGCAGGGCTACCGTTCCGGCTCCATGAACGACGTGCTCCCCGCGTCGGCCATCGCCTCCGCACCCGAGCGGCATACTCGATAGTTGACCCCGGCTCGAGCTGACACCGGCTCCGTCCAGGCCTATGTGGCGGGCCTTCGGCAGTCCAACCGCCCATACGGCTTGCGGGCATTCGTCTTACCGCTTGCCATTTCGTCTTACCGCTTGTCATCCTGACCCCGAGCATCGCTCAGGGGAAGAATCCCCGCATCTTGTTACCCACACAATCCCGCAGCCCTCTCCCGCATCTCCATCGTCCAAACACAGAATTCAGCCCCAAAAACGCTCCCAGGGACCACTTCTACCCTGGTTCTTCCCTCCATGACCAGCCACACGCCGGTCGAAAGCTGTCAACCCCTCCACCCTTGTGCAAAACCCACAACCCTCATCCTCCCAACCACTTCCACCCAAAAATAGTTGGCATAGCAGTTATGCTCCACTTGATATCCTGTTAACAGACTGAAATCAAACCAAATGGCCCGGCGAATCCCGCCGGGCCACCGCATTTAACCCTGTCCTCTGTCCTCTGTTCCCTGTCCTCTGTTCCCTATTAACTCTTCCGTCACTCCCACCACTTAACCTCCACCGTTTCACTCACATCGCTCGACACCCCCCGGGGGGGTACACCATGCCTTCGAACTCGACGAAGATGCGGTTGTCGGCGAGTGCGGCGGGCAGCTTGAAGTGCTTGCGATACCAGGAGAGACCTTTGTAACCTTTCGGGCTGCAGGTCAGCGGGAGGCGGTAGTGAGAGGCGGGGAAACAGGAGCGTCGGGCCGGCCGCTGTCGGGCGCTGTGGGGTAGGGCTTGCTGCCGTCGTTGAGTTCGAGGCGTACGTAGTCCCAGACCACGCCGGTGGTGACGTCTCCGGCCGGCACTGTGAATGTGACAGAGTTCTCGCCTGGCTTGAGCAGCGAAGCGTCGAACTTTTGGATGTACTGATACCAGACGCCTTTGTCGGTGTTGTAGCGGAGAGCGTTGGTCGCGACGGGATGGAGGGTGCCGACACTGGTGCCGTTGACGCCGATGGTCAGGCTGCCTGGGGCGGCAGGCGTGGTTCCGTTGCCGCCGTCCGCCCCGGCGAGTGCGATGCGCAGGATGGCATCGCCCTTGCCGGCTTTCGGCATGTCGAACTTCACGGTCCAGGTGGTGGCGCGGCCGTGGCCCCACTCGCGCCACATGTCCTGCTGGCCGTTTGGCAGGTTCACCCAGCCGAAGCGCTGGTTCAGAGGATCCTTCGCGGCGGGATTCTTCCAGGCGTCGGTGTCGGAGTGGGGGACTTCCTCGAAGAACCAGTCCTTGTGGTAATCGCTCTTGCCGATGGTGTAGGTCACGTCGTTGGGGAAGAGATCGCCGTAGCGCAGCGGCCAACCCCAGAGCCAGTAGTTGGCGCCATCGCCCTTGAAGAACTTGTCGGCGGTGCGGTCGGGGTAGCCGATCTCCCATATCTGCTTGCCGTAGCGGACGGGTTGCCAGTCGAGCTTGCCGAGGTTGAGCGCTTTGCCAGCCTCGACGGTGATGTCGGCCTTGGCGTACTCGCCGAGGACACCGTCGGCAAAGGCGTGCAGGGTGTAATGGCCAGGCCGGACGTTGGCGATGGTGAATTTGCCGTCCGCGTTGCCGTCGATCCAGAACTGGTAATAGTCGCCATCGTGCGGCCAGGTGACGATGTTACCGTTGCCACCGCGCTGCTGGAATCCGCCCGAGGTGTTGATGTAGTCAGGGTGAGCGAGGCCGATGGTGAGGTGGGGCAGGGTTTTCTTCGAGGCTTGCGGATCGTTCAGCACGAGTTGGCCGGTCACCGTGGCGCGGCCGCCCTTGTGCGGGTAGTCGACTCCGCTGACCCAGTCGTAGGGCCATGCGGCTTTGACGGCTTTGGATTTCTGGACGGCATCGTTCCAGAGAGCAAGTTGGTTATCGTGCCATTCCTTGGGGATGGCGGGCGTGCCGCCGCCGTAAGACGCGTGGAAGGTGTCCAACTCAGCCGGTGTGGGATCCTTGGCGTCCACGAGCGAGTTGAAGTAGACGAAGATGGGGCCAACGACATGCTTCCAGTCCTCGCCCGTGGGAATGTGATTGATCGCGCCGCCCGCGTAATGGCCGCTGGTCCAGTAGTCGAGCAGGGTGCCGCTCATGTGATCGATGAGGTCGAGCTTCTCCGAGCCGCCGCCAATATATTCGTTGCTGGGGTTGATAAAATAAACGCCAATGTGGTCCTTGGTGCTGGACCAGCCCCATGCCTTGAGCTTGTACATGACAGCGTTGTAGCTGTACTTGTGATCGACCGAGTTGGCATAGATGCCGCTCTCCAGGATGCGCTGCTCCTTGGCGTGGATGACCACGCCCTTGCGCAGGTCGTCGTCGGAGGTCATGAGCTGGTTACGGTCTTCATCGACGGAGAGCCAGTCGAAGGTGCGGTTCATCGATTCGAGGATAAAGCGACTCTCGCCTTCGCCCGCGGGCGGATACGCCGCTTTGTGGGTGTACTCGGCGTAGGTGTAGAAGCCGCTGGTGCCGCGCTCCAGGGTGTAGCGGGTCTCGATGTCCATGCCTCCGCCGCGCGGGCCGCCCGGCCGTGGACCTCTGGGACCTGCTGCGCCGCCGGGTCCACGGCCTTCACCTGGAACGCCGGGGGCTGCCGCAGCGCCGGATGCTCCGGGAACGCGCTGCTCCTGCGCCGCAGGTACGCCGCCTCCCGGAGGCCCGCCTATGGGACTGGGGTTGTTGCGATCTCCGGGGTTGACGCCGAGTATGGAAACCTCGGCGCGTTCGCCGCCATTGGTGGAGGGATCAATCGTCACCTTTGTGGTGATAGTGCCAGAGGGCGTCTGTTCCCAGAATTCGCCACGGGTGAGGACCTCGACGCCGTGATAGACGAGCGACGAGAGGTTGCCGTTGCGCTTCAGTACGGTCATTTTGACAATGCCGTTGTCCATTGTCCAGCTGTCTCCGTTGTCAGTAAGGGTGACGGGCTGATTGACGGTGGCTTTGGCGACCCTGGGGGCGGCGGTTTGCGCAGGTGCGGTGGATGCTAACAGGGCCCAGAGGACGAGAAGCGCGAAACTGAAGACAACCCGTGACTTGGACATATCTCAACCTTTCGAAACCGTCGGGGGGAAGCAGTTATGGAACACGAAGAACAATTCGCAAACGACGTCGAGTAGTGTAATCCTGCCGGAACCTCTATTGGCAAGCCGAAGTCTCTCGGGAGCGCGAGGCGTTGAGAGACGGCCGTTTGTTTTTGGACCTTGAGAATTATTACGCGTTGCTGCGTGTTGAGCCGGTCAGCCGGGGAGGGATTGCCCTTTAACCATATCTGTTTCAATGGGTTTCTCACGGATATTGACTGGTTGTCCATCGAGGAGGAGTTACATATGCTGCCGGGTGCTGTCTCACAGACGTCGCATCCGTGCGGTATGCTCTCGGGCACGAACCGACGCCTCCTCGCCCCCGCCCTGCTGCTACTGACGATTCCGCTTGCCGCAAAGACTCCAACAGCCGCCGCGCCACAGGCGCCCGCAGTTGGACCAATGCCTGCGAGGAACACGCCGCCGCCTGCGGGCTTCACCCAGTCCGTCGCACTTTGGCCCGAGGGAGCACCGGGAGCGAAGGGCACGGCCGAGGGCGATATTCCCACGATGTTCTGTTGAAGTTTATCGAGCAGTACGTCACAAAACACGCCCCGAAGGCCAAACGGCGGCGTCCGTGAAGCTGGCCGCCCTCTCCACGAGGGTTTCGACCGTCGACCAGCATCCTGAAACCCAGCTCTGCGATCTCCAGCAGATGGCCAGCCAACTCGGCTATGAGATCGTCGAACAGTATACGGACCGGATCGCCAGGTCGGCGAAGCACTTCCTGGAAGTCCTGGATGAACTGATCCGGCTCAACACAGATCCACAAACCAAACCCCCTATAAAGCTCGTCCCCAATATCCCGGGGCCGGCTTCAATTCGAACAAGGGCAAGCGTTGCGACGCATCAACAACCGACGCATCGCCTCTCTGTTGTAACGCTGCACGAGGATGCAAGGCAGGTTTGCCGCAATCGCATACACCATCATCACGATCCGTGCCCACGGCGGATTCCAGGGGAAGAAGATAGGGAAACTGGCGAGCATGAACCAGTGAGCTACCTCGCCACGTTTGGTTTCGATCAACAGCTGACGCAGATAGGCCGGGTTCATTTCTTGCAGGAACTTCTTACGAAATCTGCCTCCGACCCAACGCGCTCCGTCAGGCAGCAAACCTTTCCATCGGCGAATATGCAACCACCGTTTATAGAACTTGATTTCCCATTCCTGCACTCGATAGAGCCTATTGTCATCTGCAAACCAGACAGGATCCATCCAAATTGCAATCGCCGCGATTGATAGCTGAACGATAAGCCAGCCGAGGGTGTTGACCAGAATTAGGGTCATAGCTCGCGGCCCCGCCAAGTGACAGGCCTGTGGCGTTTTTGGCGGGAGAGGGATTGCGCGAAGACGGCGAAGTAGAAGGCCAGCGGGACGGGATAGAAGAGGGCGGTGAGGAGCCGGAAAGTGCCGAGTTGGCGGGCATACCAGAAGATTTGTACTGCGTTGACGAGATATAGAGCGATCGCGATCGGAGTGCGGCTGCTGGCGGCAAGGATGGCGGTGAACATAGCGGCTGAGAGCCAATAGATCGAGAGGACGAGGACGACTGGGGTGGTGATCGAGGCTCCGTCGGCGAAGGCTTTCTGCCAGCTCTCGCGCAGTTGGGTAAGGCCATCGGGAAACATGCGCATCTCGAGTGTGCCGCGGCCGGAAACGGTATAGGGAATGCCATTGGCAGTGCGAATGGACGCGGCGAAGTGGAGGTTCTCGAGGATCTGATGCCTGACGGAAGCGTGGCCGCCCGCGCGGTAATAAAGGTCCCGCGAGACGAGGAGTGACTGACCGAAGAGGTGCGGAGGATCGAGTTTACCGAAGCCCCCGGCTCCGATGGCGACGAGAATGTTGAAGAAGAGGGAAAGCTCTTCGTACCAGCATTGGGTGCGGTGGAACGGAAGGATGGAAAGGGCGGTGTTAGGTGGACGCGCTGTGAAGTGAGTGACAATGCGAGCGAAGCCTTCAGGGGTAAAGTACGTGTCCGCGTCGAGGAAGAAGATGTTGTCGTAGGTAGCGGCGAGTGCGCCCTGATGGCAGGCCCAGGTTTTTCCGGTCCAGCCTGCGGGAAGCGCGACGGATGTGACAACGGTAGCACCGTGATGAGCGGACACGGCGCCGGTCGCGTCGGCTGATTGGTCGTCGATTACGAGGATTTGCCTGGCGACAAGAGCGGATTGTTGAAGTGATTCCAGGAGCGGCGGGAGGTTAGTCGCTTCGTTACGTGCTGGGATGATCACACTCATGGAGGCGCCGGGTGCTGCGCTCGTGGGCTGTTCCGTGACAATAGGAACCGTGCGCAGAAGGAAAAGCCCTGCAATGATGCCGGCTATGGAAAGCAGGGTAAGGATAGTCATGTCAAGCGCGGCCATTCTGTTCCATGATCAGGCGGGCGACGTGCTGTCCACAGAGAGTGACCATAGGCATGCCGCCGCCAGGGTTGACGCTGCCGCCGACAAAGAAAAGATTCGTGTACCCGGGGCTGCGCTTGGGTGCCTTGAAGGCAAAGTTCTTGCGCATGTCACTTACGACTCCGTAGATCGAGCCGCGGTTGGAGAGGTACTTGGCTTCGATGTCGAAGGGCGTCCAGAAATTCTCAACGACGATATGCTTACGAAGATCGATGAGCCCCATGCGCTCGAGCTTGTCGAGACAGAGTTCTTTGAGAGCGACGTAGTCCTCGCGCGTGTAGGGGTGCTTGTCGTTGATGTAGGGAATGTGTGGGAGAATTTTGATGTTGTCGCAGCCAGCGGGCGCTTGCGATGGGTCAGTGCGCGTGGGGGCGACCAGGTAGATGGTGGGATCGTCGGGAAGGAGTTTGTCGCGGAAGACGCGATTGAAGTGGTTCTTCTGGTCGGTCGAATAGAAGAAGTTGTGGTGGGCTAGCTGCGGGTAGATGCGGTTCAGTCCAAGGTGAAGAACGATACCGGAACAGGAGGGTTCGTAGCGCTCCAGGCGTTTGAGGACGCGAGACGGCTCACGCAAGAGCTGTTCTGTAGCGGGGATCACTTCCATGTTCGAGATGACGAAGTCGGCCGCGAAGGTAATATTTGAGCCGTGTGGATCTTGCGCGGTAACCCCGGTGACTTGCTTGCCTTGCTTGTTGATTGCCAGGACGCGGTGGTTGAGATGGATACGGACGCCAGTTTCGTTGAGACGCTGTTCGAAGGCGCGGGCGAGTTGATACAGTCCGCCGTGGACGTACCAAAGGCCAAATTCTAGCTGGATGTTCGGCATGAGGTTCATGAAGCCGGGGGCATCGTGGGCGGAGGAGCCGACATACTTGATGAAGTACTCAAAGATGTCGCGGAGGTAGGGGTTGCGGACGCGCTTCTCGATGGCACGGGACATAGTGGTAACGGCGTCGAGAGTGCGGGCGCCGCGGAGACCATAAAACTTGACGAAATCCCAGAATGTGTCGAGGCCGTGGGCGAAGTAGCCACGTTCGACAGCATCGTACTGGAGCTTGGAATATTTGCGGAATGCGGCGTAGTCTTCGCTGGCATTGGGACCGAGGACTGCGAGTTGTTGCCGCATGTGCGCGTCATCTTCCCACAGATCGACGACTGTGCCGTCCTCGAAGAAGTTACGCCACTGCGGGTCAACCCGCTCGAGGTGGATGTAATCCTCGAGGGCCTTTCCATCATGCTCGAAGATGGGGCGGAAGATTTGGGGAAGAGTGAAGATGGAAGGGCCGAGGTCGAAGCTGAAGCCGGCCTCCTGATGCAAGTTGAGTTTGCCCCCTACGTTGCCGTTTTTTTCGAGGAGATCGACTGAGTAGCCTGCACGCGCAAGTTGGATGGCTGCGGTCATCCCGCCCAGGCCGGCACCAATAACGACGACGCGCTTGTTCGTCACGAGCGGCCTCCGAAGAGAGCGTTCAATTTATTGCGCAGACCGCTGGTGTGGCGGATTTGCAGCAGCGCGCGAAGGCGGGCGAAGGTGGAAGAAGTGAATGGGAACCAGTGGAGCTCGGTGGAACGGGGATGAGCAGAAGTCATAATGGATTTGGTGCGGGAGAAGGTGCGTAGGCCTTCGATGCCGTGATAACGACCGTGGCCGCTGGACTCGTTGCCACCGATGGCTGCGTGCGGGTTGCCGATATTACGAATGACATCATTGATGGCGCAGGAGCCGGAATGGAGTGCGTGAGCAACGCGCTGGCCCTGGAGTCTGTCGCGGGTCCAGATGCTGGCGCTCAGCGCAAATTTGGAGGAGTTGGCGGCGTTGATCGCATCGGACTCGGTAGTAAAGGGAGCGATGCAAACGATGGGCCCAAAGCTTTCGTCCTGCAGGAGGGAGGCTTCCGCAGAAACGTCGGTAAGGACGAGGGGACTTGATTCGTATACGGGTGTGTGAAGTTTTGCGCCGCGAACAAGGGCATCGTTGAGTTGATTGCTGAGGTGTTCGCGGATTCCGGGGATGCGCACGGGGCCGAGGTCGCTCTCAGTTGTGACGCCGATGCGGAGGGGAGTGATCCGCTCGAGGAAGAGTCGGAGAAACTCGTCGTAGATTGGGCGTTGGACATAGATACGTTTAGTTCCGACGCAAACCTGGCCGGAATTTGAAAACGAGCCATAGACCAGGCCGCTAATGGTGCGCGGCAAGTCACAGGAGTCGAAGACGAGAGCGGCGTCTTTGCCGCCAAGTTCCATCACAGTAGGGATCATGAAGATGGCGGCTTTGGCGGCTACGATGCGGCCGTTGCGATTGCTGCCGGTGAAGAAGATGAAGTCGGGGTGCGCATCTATTAGCGCGGTGGCTTCGGCGGGCGGGTCGCAGGAGACTTGCACGAGGTTGGGCGGGAGGCCTGCTGCGCTGCAGAGGTCCGCTATGAGTTGAGCCGTGAGCGGTGTGTGTTCACTGCATTTGAGGAGGACAGCGTTGCCTGCGAAGAGGGCTGTGGCCAAGGGGACCAGGGAGAGTTGCAGCGGGTAGTTCCAGGGGGCGCAGATCAGGACTATTCCATGGGGTTCGAAAACCTCTACGAAGCGAGTACCGCGGAAGAGGAGTGCCGGCTTGCCGATCTTATGGCGGCGGAGGATTCGCGAGGCGCGACGCTCGTAGAAGCTGAGATGTTCGAGGGTGACCATGATGTCGCCGGTGAGGGCATCCATGGGGGGCTTGCCTACTTCGGCCGAGATGACGTTGATAATCTCGTCCATACGCTGGGTGATGATGTGGCGCAGTGGTCGCAGGGCGCGGACGCGTTGGGCCGGCGTCATGCTCGACCATTGAGACTGCGCCGCTCGGGCGCGTGTGATGCGGATTGCGGCGTCGCCTTCGCTCATTGAATGGCCAGTTCTTCAAAAGGAGTTGGCTCTGCGTGAGAGACGCCGTACTTGTCGCTGATCAGATTGGAGGAGATGCGGGCAGACTCGAAGATTGTGGGCAGGCCGCTTCCGGGGTGTGTCCCGCCTCCAACCAGGTAAGTATTGTCGAAGAGCTCGAATTTGTTGTGCGGACGGAAGTAGAGCATCTGGTCCCAACTGTGGCCCATGTTGAAGGTGGCGCCGAGGAAGACGTTGTTCTGGCGCTCCCAGTCTGCGGGGGTGACGATGAGTTCCGCTTCGATGTGGTCACGAAGGTTTTTGTATGGTGTGCGCTGCTCGAGGAGTTGGAGGAGGGAGTCGCGGAAGGCCGATTTGTGCCGCTCCCAATCGATTCCGCTGGAATTGTTCGGAACAGGTGCGAGGATATAGAGCGCAGAGTGTCCAGCAGGAGCGCAGGAGGGATCGAGCGTGACCGCGTTCCGGATGTAGACGGAGAGATCGTCGTTGAGGGTTTTGGTTTTGGTGATGGCATCAAGACACTTCTTATAATCCTGCGCGAAGACAATCATGTGATGCTCGGCTTCGGGGAAGGTGCGGTCGAGGCCGAGGTAGAGCATAAATGTGGAGCAGGAGTACTTCCGCTTTTCGAGTTTGGCGGGTGCATACTTGCCCAGGTCGGCTCCAGGGAACAAGGTGCGCATGGCATGACCGAAGTCGGCATTGATGACGACATCGTCGGCAGCGATTCTTTCGCCGGATTCAAGTTCGACTCCGCAGGCCTTGCCGTCTGCAAGAAGGACCTGTTTTACACCGCAGGAGGTATGGATTTCGGCGCCTTCCTCGCGCGCTACTCTGGCGAAGGCCTGGGGTATCTGGGAGAGTCCGCCCATGACATGGAAGATGCCGTGCGCATGTTCGGTGTAAGGGATCATGGCGAAGAGGCCCGGACAGTCCCAAGGGGACATGCCGAGATATTTCGACTGAAAAGTGAATGCGAGGCGCAGTTCTTCCGAACGGAAGTAGGTGGAAAGGACGTCGTAGAGGGACTGGCCGATGGCGATGTGCGGGAGAGCGGTGATTAAGGTTTTGCTAAGGAAGGCGAGAGGGCTGCCGTAGTCCTTCTGCAGACAAGGGTACAGCTTCTTGAAGCGAATAGCTTCGGTAGCGAGGAACGTGTCCAGGCCGGCGCCTTCACCGGGGAAGACGCGCTCGATCTCGGCCCGCATGTCGGAGGGATTGGGGCGAACGAGCATGGTTTTGTCGATAAAGTTGAGCCGGTACATGGGGTCGAGCGCGCGCAGGTCGAGATAGTCCTCGGTGCGGCGGCCAGCGTCGACGAAGAGGTCGTCGAGCAGATAGCGCATCATGAGGAACGTGGGGCCGAGATCGAAGCGGTAGGGGCCGAGGGCAACTTCGGCAGTACGGCCGCCGATGCGTGGGGCCTTTTCAAATACTTTCACTCGAAAGCCACGCCGGGCTAACAACATGGCAGAGGCAAGCCCACCGGGGCCTGCTCCTATTACAGCAATCGTTCTCGTCACGTTCGCCTCGATTTCAACTAATGCCAGTTCGAGTACGATGAGTGGTCCAAAGTTCCATCGATCGCTACGAAAGAACATAGGTTGTCGACCGCATGAATAGAAAGATCGAAAAGCTGCGGCATATGGAAAAGAGGCTTTCCTAAGGATATAAATGAGGACATTGGGACGAGCTTTATAGCGGGTTGGGCTTGTGGATCTGTGTCTTAACCCACACCTTTTGACACGGCCGGATCGAGCCAAGACCGAGCAATCCGGGACCGGTCTCCCGACAAAATTCCCTTTGTATGTAGTGCATGGTTGCGGCGAGACGTACTCACCCACAGTAGACTCAACCGCCAGATCCAAGCTCCTCTAAGTCAGAGGTAATGGCGGCATCCAGGCGCGAATTTCGGCCTGCTGGTGGCGGAGAGTCGTCGCCGGATCGCCTCGCAAAAACCGGGTACATCGGGATATTTGCCAGCGCTTTTGTCACCACGCCATGCGTGGTAAGTCTCGGCGATTCGGACGATGTCCGCGTCAGTCAGCTCACGATGAACGCGATCAGTGAGCGTGCCGAGCTTGCGGGCATCGATGAAGAGGGTCTCGCCGCGGCGCTCGCGAAAGCCATTGCGCTTCTTGCTGCGAGTAAGGAACCAGAGGCACACTGGAATCTGTGTCGAAAAGAAGAGCTGGCCGGGAAGGGCGACCATGCAGCCGACCAGGTCGGCCTCAATAATGTTCTTCCGAATCTCGCCCTCGCCGTGCGAGTGGGATTGTCGCGCTCGATCGCAGTCATGGCGTCGTCGTCAAACGTATCACACCTTCCAAAACGTATCACTCTGATCGAAACTGTAAATCTCACAGTCTCCAGTGTTTATAGGGGTTTTAAGTGGTGGCCCGGGGCGGATTCCAACCGCCGACCTTCGCGTTAGGAGTGCGCTGCTCTATGCAACTGAGCTACCGGGCCATCTTCCTAGTGTAACTGGTAAACTAGGGGTGGAGACCTTATGCCTCAGATCGAGCGGCGAAGTGCTGTTTCAGTAAAAGTTGGATCGGTGGTAGTGGGTTCAGCTGCGCCAGTTGTGGTGCAGTCGATGACCAACACAGACACGGCGGACATCGAGTCGACCGTCCAGCAGATTGCGGCGTTGGCTCGGGCGGGTTCGGAGCTTGTCCGCGTGACCGTGAACAACGACGCCGCTGCCAAGGCCGTTCCTTACATCGTCGACGGCATCCGCGCCAAGGGCTGGGAGACGCCGATCATCGGCGACTTCCACTACAACGGCCACCAACTGCTGCGCAACTACCCCGAGTGCGCACGGGCCCTGTCGAAGTACCGCATCAACCCAGGGAACGTCTCGATCGGACGCAAGGACGACGACAACTTCCGCACCATGGTGGAGGTTGCCGTCGAACACCAGAAGCCGGTACGCATCGGCGTGAACTGGGGGTCGCTGGACCAGGCGCTGTTGACCAAGATGATGGACGAGAATTCCAGGCTGTCCAATCCCCTGCCCGCCCGCGACGTTATGATGGAGGCGATGGTGGTCTCAGCTTTGGATAATGCCGCCGCAGCCGAACGCTTTGGCCTGCGCCGTGACCAGATTGTGCTGAGCGCCAAGGTGTCGGGCGTGCGCGACCTGATCGATGTCTATACGGAGCTTGCCTCTCGCTGCGACTACGCGCTGCACCTGGGGCTGACAGAGGCCGGCATGGGCATGAAGGGCGTCGTAGCATCCACAGCCGGGCTGGCGCCATTGCTGCTGGCTGGCATTGGCGATACCATCCGCGTGTCGTTGACGCCAACTCCGGGCGGCGACCGCTCCGAAGAGGTGCGCTGTGCACAGCAGATCCTGCAGTCGCTCAGCATTCGCAGCTTTATGCCGCAGGTAACCAGTTGCCCGGGCTGCGGTCGTACTACCTCCACCTACTTCCAGGAACTCGCCGAGCGCATTCAGACCTATCTTGTGGAGCAGATGCCGGAATGGAAGAAGCAGTACACGGGCGTGGAAGAGTTGAAGCTTGCGGTAATGGGGTGCATCGTCAACGGGCCGGGCGAGTCCAAGCACGCCAACATCGGCATTTCGTTGCCTGGCACCTTCGAAGAGCCCAAGGCGCCGGTATACGTGGACGGAAAACTCTTCACCACACTGAAGGGCGACCGCATCGTGGAGGAGTTCCAGGTGATTCTGGATGAGTATGTGGAGAAACGCTACGGTCGCGTCCTGATCGAAGCGTAGACCCGCATCGGTCGCAGATTCCACCGCCCCCGTCTACGAAGAAGCATGCTGCACGGACTGCGCAGGCAGCACCGCGTCCATCCCGCGCATGCTTTTGGGCGCAGCTCGCAGGCCAAGAATCTGGAAGTTCTTCAGCTTGTTCTTGAGCACATAGATCAGCCAGTTGTTGCCCTCGGGATCGATCGGGGACATGTAGAAACCCGGACGTACGACGTAGGTATTGTCGTTGCCGATCAGCCCCTCAATCACTTCGCCATCGTAGAAAGTCGCGCGAACCCAAAGGCAGTCCGGAGCCGGCAGGTGATCGTGGAAACGCAGATCGTCATGCCACTTTCCCTCAAAGGATTTGACGAAGAAGATCGCCTTTACGCCTTCCAGCGGGATCGGTTCCATGGTGTCCGAACCAAGCCGTCGGAACAACGGCGGCGCCGTGTGCAGATCAAGATCGTCTGCAGACGGCCACTGATTTCGTTCCGCATACCCCTTTACGGTACGGTCTCCGAATTGGATGACCAACATATCGAGTTCCGAGGCCCCGTTCGTCTCTTCGGAACTCATGCAGACCGTGGGCTCAGGTCGTACTGCTTGATCTTGTACAACAGGGCCTTGTAGCTGATCTGCAGGTCGTTTGCGGCGGCCTTTCGGTTCCATCCAGTCTCCTCTAACACCCCTGCGATGACCGAAGATTCAGTTTCGCCCTTCAGCCCCCTCACCAACTTCTTCAGGCCGCCAGCCTCCACGTGGTCCTGAACTTTGTCAGCCGATGGCCCCGAATCCCTGGACTGCCCCAGCTCGGTAATCACCGCCTTCTCGTCCTGAAGGATCAGATATCGGTTGATGACATTCTCCAGCTCGCGAAGATTGCCAGGCCAGTTGTAGTTGGTCAGAGCGTCCAGCAGCGCCGGAGAGATCGGCAACGGAGCCAGATCATACTTCTTGGCCCCCTTGCGCATGAAATAGGATGCCATCGCAGGGATCTCGTCCAAACGATCGCGCAGTGGCGGAAGCACCAGCGACAGCCCATTGAGACGATAGTAGAGGTCCTCGCGGAACGTCTTGCGGGCCATCGCTTCCTTCATGTTGACGTTGGTTGCGGCGATGACGCGCACATCGGTCTTGGTAGGGCCGCGGCTGCCCAGGCGGGAGAACGTCCCGTCCTGCAGCACATGGAGCAGCTTGGCCTGAAGTGCCGGAGGCATTTCGCCAATCTCGTCCAGAAAAATCGTGCCGCCGTCGCAGGTCTCGAACTTGCCAGGCTTGCTCTTGGTGGCACCCGTAAAGGCGCCCTGCTCATAGCCAAACAGTTCGCTCTCCAGCAGGTCGGCGGGCATGGCAGCGCAGTTCACCTTCAGAAACATCCGCCCGGCACGACGCGACATCTGGTGGGTATACATCGCCACAATCTCTTTGCCGGTGCCGCTCTCGCCCAGAATCAGAACCGGGATGTCGGACCGCGCCACCAACTGCGCCTGGGCTTCCACTTCGCGCATGCGCTTGCTGGAGCGCACAAAGGAGTGACCACCCTCCAGCAGAATCTCCTTGGGCTCGCCTGCTTCCTGATTGTGCACCAGCAGGTGCTTGGCAATGGCAACTTCCAGGGAATCGTCGACAAACGGCTTCAGCACAACTCCGCTGGCACTCAATCGGGCAAAAATCTCATAATCCGCCATCTCTGCGGTCGTCGCCAGGATCAGTACGGGAACTTCGGGCCGTGAGGCGCGGACCGAGGAGAACAGCGGCATGGACTGCTTGATGCCGTCCCAGGCCAGCAAAACCAGGCTCGTGCGCTGCATGATCTCCAAATCCCGCAAAAAGGCCTGCTCGTCAGAAAAAAGACGCAGATCGTACAGGGTCGAAAAGGTTCTCTTCAGGTAGTTCAGAACCCGGACGTTCGATTCAAACACAAAAAGGCAGGGCCGACTTGGAGGGGCCGATTTATCGCGGGAGAAAGAAGAATGAGTTGCCATAATTTAACTCCATTGCGCCGGCGCCGGTCATGCCGGCACCTGATATATCCCAAATAGGCTGAATCAAAAGCAGAACCTCGTGCGCACACCGGCTCCGATGAAAAACCCTGGGTTGGCTCGCCCGTCCGCGAATCGATGATCTCTCTGCGCCAAACTGCCAGGATCTGACATACTTAGGTCAAAAGTGGTAATAAACTTCCTACCATTGTGCAGAAAGTTTACCTCATGTTGGGAAAGATAGTACATGAAATAGCAAAGAACTTTTTTCAGGGCACTTAATACGATAAGTGCATTGCCAACGCCTCCAAAGTTTGGTAACCAACGTGCTTATCTTTTAGTACCCAGGTGCAGTAGACTCCTTGCTCGACGGATCGATTGCCCGGCTTCGGGTGACGGACGCGGGCAATCATGACGGGAAAATATGACCACTGTACGATTCTCTGACCATGAGACCCAGTTCGACCTGCCACCTGTAGACGTCATCTTCGGCCAGACGCAGGAGATGCAGGTGATCCGCCGAAAGCTTGAGATGGTCTCCAAGACCAACGTCGCCGTTTTGGTCCAGGGCGAGAGCGGGACAGGCAAAGAGCTTATAGCCCGCCTGATCCATGGAACATCGGAGCGCACTGTTGGCGAATTGGTTAAGGTGAGCTGCCCGGCCATCCCCCAGGGACTGATCGAGACCGAACTCTTTGGCTACGAAAAAGGGGCCTTCACTGGAGCGCACTCCACCAAGCGCGGCCGGCTGGAGCAGGCCCACGGCGGCACCCTCTTCCTGGACGAAGTCGGCAGTCTGGATATCGGCGTCCAGTCCAAACTCCTCCAGGTACTGCAGGACGGCTCTTTCATGCGGGTGGGCGGGCACGAGACGCGGACGATTCAGACGCGTGTAGTCTCGGTGGCCAATCGCGACCTGCGAGACCAGGTAGCCGATGGATCCTTCCGCCTTGACTTCCTCTACCGCATCAACGCGGTCACCATCCAGTTGCCTCCCCTCCGACGGCGCGCGGAGGACATTCCGCAACTGGTGGACTACCTCGTCGCCCATCACGCCCATATATTCCGGGTAAGCCCAGCGCCATTGTCGCGCAACGCGCTCCGCCTGATGATGAAGTACGACTGGCCCGGCAATATCCGCCAACTGGACAATCTGGTCCGTAGCTATGTGCTGATGGGCAGCGAAGACGCTCTGGTGTCGGAGTTGATTGAAGAGAAGAAATCCTCCTCCGAGGCCGTGGCCGAGGTGGATGTCAGCGAACCTATTTCGCTGAAGGTGGTAACCCGGAAGGCTACCCACGAGCTGGAGCGCCAGATCATCCTCAAAGTGCTGAAGGCGCATAACTGGAACCGCCAGAAGACGGCCAAGTGGCTCAAGATCAGCTACCGCTCACTGCTCTACAAGTTGAACGAGGTTGGAGCACAGTCGCCAACCACTGTCACCGGCACCCCCTCGCGGGCAAAGGCTCCGTCCAGAACGGGTCTATCGCCGGCCAACGAGACATCCAACCTGATCCAATAGGCTGCACATCGCAGCGTCTGACGCGCTCTGCCGTCGCGCTTCGCACGGCGGAACAGCTTCTCATGCCGGCGGCGCAGGCCCATCCATGCGTGCAGAATCTATTGCGATCCGCGGCGGCGCAGGATTGTCTTGACTGTCTCAAACATAATCAGCAGGTCCAATCCCAGTGACATGTGCTTGATATAGTACAGGTCGTACTCCAGCTTCTCTTTGGTCTCGGCCAGGCTGGCGCCGTAGCCGTAGCGGACTTGGGCCCATCCCGTAAGCCCCGGACGGATAAGGGTGCGCAAATAGTAGAACGGCAGCTCTTCGCTGAGCCACTGCACAAACTCCGGCCGCTCCGGCCGGGGACCGACGAAGCCCATGTCGCCACGCAGCACATTCCACAACTGCGGCACCTCGTCGATGCGGGTCTTGCGCAGGAACATGCCAACCCTGGTGACGCGCGGATCGTTCTTGGTGGCCCACTTGGCGCCGTCGGCCTCGGCATCGGTGCGCATGGTACGAAACTTCATCACCTCGAAGTTGTGCCCACCCATGCCAACCCGAGTCTGACGGAAGAAGATTGGGCCTTTCGACGAGAGCTTCACGGCCAGAACGACGAAGGGAAAAAACGGCAGGAACAGGAGAAGTCCCAACGCAGCGGCCAGAATGGAGACAACCTGCCGCAAGAACTGTTGCGACGTCCGGATGCGAAAGCCATCGCTGTACAGGAAGTTCGATGGCCGCAGCCCTTCAAGTTGAATCTTTCCATATAGCCGCTCACGCAGCGTCCCATCCTCTTCGATCTTCACCCCCTGGAAGCGGAGCGCCAGCAGCTCCTGCACAGGAAGTTCTCCGCGCTTGGATTCCATGGCCACAATGATCCGGTGGACCATGGGGTTCGCGTTGGCAATATCGTCGAGGGCCTTGATCCAGATCCGTTTGCGCTCGGATGGCTCCAGTTGAACATCTTCCCAACCCACAACCTCCAGGCCAAGATCCGGCCGTGACTGGATTGCACTGACGATAGACCGCGCATAGTCCCCTGCACCTAAGACATACACACGCTCACGGAAGATCTTGTGTGCCGCCACCCACTCGTACGTTCGCCGCAACAGCAGCAGCGCAGGAGCAAGCAGGGCGAACCCCAGGACGTAAACGTAGGGGCCAATGGCCACATCCGGATCGACCAGCATAAATGCGGACAGAATAAAGCAGTCGAATCCGAGCACCAGCAGAATGCGGAAGTAAATCTGCAAGCGGCCTGAAACGATGCTGGGCTCGTAGAGATCGAAATAGTACGACAGGATCAGGCTGACCACGGTGATCACAGCGATCTTGAGCAGGCCGTGCTCATACTCCAACGCGATATAAGCCTTCTCCGGAAGCGTAATCCAGGTCGCGAGCAGGAAACAGCCGCTCACAACGGCTGCTTCGGTCAGCAGGAGCACCACTGTCCGCGTCGGATAATACACATTCAAAAACCGAATCATTGCCTGGGGAGCCCCTGGTTAAGCTTCTATCTTGTCGTAACCATCGTATCCATAGTAGCCTCCGGCCACAGGCGGGTTCACAACGGCGTTCAGCACAAAGCCGAGAACCTTGGAGGCTTTGAGCTCGGCGATCGCGCGCTGAGCCACCTCAAACTTGGTGACGCCGCCACGCGCGACCAGCAGCACCGCATCGCAGGAACGCGCCAGGTTGACTCCGTCGGAGACAAGATTGACCGGCGATGAGTCCACAACAATCCAGTCGAAGTGCGGAGACGCGGCTGCGATCAGACGACCGAACCGGTGATTGCCCGAGAGGTCCGCAGCCTTATCGTGCTCGTTTCCTGCCGGGATAAACGTCAGCGACGCAAGGCCGCTCTGGATCGGCTTGCCCGACTCATCCGCGCTGGGCCGCTGCATCACTTCTTCAATCGTAGAATCGCCCGCCAGATACTCTGTCAGCCCCGGCCCCTGCGAGCATCCGAGCAGCTTGTGCAGCGTGGCCCTGCGCATGTCTCCGTCAATCAGCAGCACCCGGCCCGCCTTGTGACGGGCAAACGAGACAGCCAGGTTGGCAGCGATAAAGCTCTTGCCCTCCTGGGGCAGACCGCTGGAGACGAGAATCGACTTGAGCTTGTTCAGGTCGCGAAACTCCTGCATCCTGGACCGCAGGCTGCGGAACTGCTCGACCGAACTGCCGCGGTCTTCCAATCCCGGAAGCTGCTGCAGCAGCGGATGCCAGGGGTACTGACGAATCTTGGAGACGTCCAGTCCCGTAGAGTCGGCCACCCCGTCTCCAACGACCGGTGCAGAGACACGGGATTCGGCAAGCGCGGCGCCCACATTCCGCTCGCTGGTTGCACGGCTTACCGGCTCCGCGACGACCGCGGGCTTGGAGCCGTTTACTGCCTCCGGAACGGGCGCGACTTCAGCCTCAAGCACGGCCTGCATCGTTGCGGCCGAGGCCGCTCCAGAGTCGACTGGGGCCGCACCGGACTTGGCCCGATCCAACTCCGCTTGACGCAATGCTTCGTAGATTTTGCTCATCTCTCTTCCCTTCCTGGGTGCTTCTGCGATGGAAGCGTGGAGTTTGTTGAAAACCCGCTGTGCGCGGTGGAGACCATAAACGGCTGCGGGTCCAGATCGAGATCCGTCGCAACCGCCTGAATCAGTGCCTCTGGGACCTGGTGGAGTTGCTCCACGTAGGCCAGGATCAGGGCATGCTCACAAATAAGGTTGATAATGCGCGGAATTCCGCGGCTGGACCGATGAATCGCCGCGATTGCATCATCCGAGAAAATTCGCTCCGAGGTCCCCGCAATCAGCAGACGCTGCGCAATATAGTTGGAAGTCTGCTCGGCAGTAATCGCGTGAGTGCGGGCCCACAGCGCAATTCTCTGGCGCAGTTGGCGTACATCCGGAGCGCGTAGCTTCTCTTCCAGTTCGGGCTGGCCGGAGAGCACAATCTGGACCAGCTTCTCGGAAGACGTCTCCAGGTTGGTCAGCAGACGTATCTCTTCCAGCAGCTCCCACTCCAGGTTTTGCGCCTCGTCCACCACAATCACACATGTCTCTTCGCGCCGGTACCGCTCAATAAGCCACCGATTCAGTTGAATCAACATTCCGGACTTGGTCCGGTTTTGCGGAGAGATTCCAAAGTCCGAAAGGATGAACTCCAGAAAATCGAGGACGTCCAGACGCGGGTTGAAGACGAAGGAGCTGAATACGCGGCTCTGGTCCAGCGAGGCCAGCGCACGGCGCAGCAGCGTCGTCTTGCCCGTGCCCACTTCGCCGGTCAGAACGATAAACCCCTTGTGCGCGGAGATGCCGTACTCGAGCGTGGCCAGAGCCTCCCGTGTGTGCGGCATCATGTAGAGAAACCGCGGATCAGGGCTGCTTGCGAACGGATTGATCTTCAGATTGAAGAAGCTCTTATACATGGTTATCCTGCGCTGTCCGTCAACAGCTTCTTGGGCGCCTTACGACCGAACAGCCGCTTCCCGCGCGCGGGTTTATCGCTGGCGACTTCGTCAAAGCCTCCAGACCATGCAATGACCGCAAGCGTGGGCAACTGGGTAAAGGCCCAAATATCGCGCTCCGTTCGCAGCGCGGTGTCCCGGTATTCCAACAGGGCAATAATCAAAAGCCCCAAGGCCAGGCCTCCGCCAACCCCTCCCATCGCAAACACACTTTGCTTCGGGAAGGTAGGAGTGTCTGGAAAGTTCGCAGCGTCCAACAGACTAAAGGTCTCACCCTGCTGGCGCAGCTCCAGATCGGTCTCCATCTGAGCCTGATTCATCTTGGTCAACAGACTGTTGTAGAACGCCAACGCGGTCTCGGAATCGCGGGTCAGTTCCTTCAACTGGGCCTCGATCTGCGGGCTGGATTCGATGCGGCCCTGGTAGGAGCGAATCTGCTGCTGCAGTTGGTCCTGCTGCTTGTGCTTATCCTGGATTGCCAGGTCCAGCCCCCGCAGCCGTGCACGGATGCCCTGCACCGAAGCCGAGTCCGTACGGCTCGGCCCCGTGGAGGGAGACGACGACGTGGGCGGCGGGGCGGACGCTTCCCGTGCCATCTTCTTCTGCAGGTCTTCAATCTTCCGATGGATCGCCTTTACGTCGGGATAGTCCGGCTGGTAGTGCAGCTCCAGGTCCGCTTCCTGCGCCAGCAGATCCTTCAGTTCCTGCTCTTCTGCCTGCGGCGTCTGGGTGGCAGCGGCGATTGGCGCAGACGGCCCGGACTGCTCCGCCAGCAATGCTTCATCCATAGCCCGGCTCTGCTCGTAGCTCTGGATCTGCTGCGTGGTCGCATCCAGCTGCGCCGTCAGCGTGCCCACAAAACTCTGGTTTGTGGCTTCGTCGCCAGGAAGATTGCCGGGGTGCGCGCTCTCGAATGCCGCCAGCTTCGCATCCTGGTCATCCAGAGTGTGCTTCGCCTGGTCGATCTGCTCCTTCAGGAAGTCGGTGGTGCCCTTCGCGGAATCTTCGCGCAGTCGCAGATTGGTCTGGGTGAAGAGAGACGTAATCTCCCCGCATACCTGTTGCGCCGTATGGGGATCGCTGGCGGTAAAGAAAATCCTGAAGCCCGGCAATCCATTCGCGCGGGCCAGGTCGGACTCGATCGCCAGGATGACAATACTCTTGCGCGCCTTGTCGATGCGCGCATCCATGGTCAGATGTTCGGAGGCGTAGAGGTTGTACTTCTCAATAATCGGCTGCAGACTGGATCGGCTCAGAATCTGCTCCTTCATCGAAGCCAGGCGATTGTTCAGGTCCTCGCTGACCACCGACTGCACAAAGTTGGACGCAACCTTCTGCTCGTCAATCAGCACCAGCGACTGAGACACGTATTCCGCGGGAAGAACGAACGTGACGCCAACCGCCAGGATCGGAACAAGGATGGCGGGAATCGCCAGGATCCACCAGCGCCGTTTCAGTATCGCAAGATAGTCTTCGGCATTCAGAGCTCGATGACCAAGCATAAATCCTCCTTACAAGCGTCCAAAGTGAATCGGCATGGGAGAGAAGGTCAGACCGAAGCCCACCACTTGCGTCAGGCCGCTATACACATCCACGGCGACGACAGGCCCTGCGGTCGATTGCTTCTCCAGAGTATAGCTGCCGTAGCAAGAGAAGCTCCGTGCAATGGCGCGCGAGATCTGGAACCCTGTCACCGTGGTATGAAAGCTGAACGGCGAGACTCCGGGCACAGGCAGGTTGTCGCTGCGGGTAAAGGCCGAATACGCGGCGGCGCTCCAGACGCGGCCGAACGAGCCTGAAATCGAGCCGCTGACACTATCGGAGGTTGTCCCCCCGGTCACCCCATATCCATTGTTCGTGCTGCGAACATACCCCACGGAGATATGAGAGTGTCCCGGGCTGTAGGATGCCGCCACATTGGCGAAAAGACTCAGCAGCTTCGTATTGGTGGACGAGATGGAGGTCCACTGCGGTCCCACGGACGCAGTCGCGCCAAGCCTGCGGGTAAACTGGTGCACTCCTTGAGCGCTGACCGTCTGACTGACAAAATCAGGCGCGGCGATTCCAACGGTATCTTGCGGGAAGGAGTACGAAGAGTACACGTAATTCGCGCCGAGCGAATTGCGCACGTCAAACTGGTGGTTGATCCCGCCCGAGCCGCTCACCGAATCGCTTCCCAACCCCGCGTTCGGGTTCCCGGACGTGGAGAGGAAGCGGCTTATGCCATAGAAGCCGGACCCGTTGATGGAAGTTTTCCCCGTAAGCTGGCGCTGAATAGAGATCGAAGAGGAGTTGCTCACCTGGCTGGAGGAATCGGTCAGCACGCCTTGGCCGGAGGGAGGGCCAACTTGCACGGGATTGATGCCCAGGTCTCCCACGCCCGCGACTCCGGAGAGACCAGTGGTTGGAGTTCCCGGCAAATAGCTCACACTGTCCGAGATGACTACGTTCCACCTTCCTGCGTTGATCACCTGCGAGAGCCCGAGATTCAGATAGCTGTGGGACCCCTGCCCAGAACCGCTCCACAAGCGGCCGCCTGAGAAGATCATGCTGAATGGATCCCGCTTGCTGCTGGAGATATACGCCAGATCGCCGGTTAGATTGGTCGAGGTAGCCGCCCCAGAGCTCCCGTAATAGCCCCAGATCAGGCTCTCGGAGGCGCTCACGCCATACTGCAACGTGCCCGCGGTCAAGGGCAGCGCGAACCCGGTCGATACGGGCGCAGCCTCGGCAGCCGGCAGCGCCTGACCGAAAGCAGTGGGCGCCGCGATGCCCAACAACAAGGCAAGCGCCCAGCCAAGCGATATGGCAGGCACGCGACGGGCAGGCTTTCTACGATCGAAAAGGGGAACGAGTTGGGGCATCTTCATCATGAGGGAACAACAATCGTATCGCCAGGAAGCAGTGTCACTCCCTGCATATCCCCCTTCTTCAAAGCCTTTGTGTAGTCAAAGGGGATCTTCTGCTCCTTGCCCGGCTGGCCGCGCCAGATGTAAATCTTCTTTTTGTTGGCGTACGGCGTCAACCCGCCGGCGGATGCGATCGCCTGCAGAATCGTCATGCCCGGAGTAATCGCCATCGGCCCCACTTTTCCAACCTCTCCAATAAAAAATATCTGCTGGCTGTTCACGGCCAGCACGGTTACATCCACCGTGGGCTCAGTAACGAATTGCTTGAGGCGATCGGTAATGTCCTTGGCGAGCTGCGTCGGAGTGAATCCCGAAGCAACGATGTCTCCAATCAGTGGAAGAGTGATCTTCCCGTCCGGCCGCACCGGCTGGGTTCCGGAAAGATTCGGCTCCTTCCACACATCCACCTTCAGCGAATCCTTCGCGCCAATCACGTAATCGGGAGAGACCGACGTCAGCGCAGGCTGAACTGGAGTCGGCGGCGCAGCTGCAGCAGCCGGGGCAGGCTCCGCGCTCAGGACAGGCTTGCCGGCCACCTGGGCAAAACCAGGTGCTACCGCCGGTACCAGGATCAGCAAGCAAAGGGTTCCGCGAAGCATTCTCATAGTCCTATCGATTCATTGGGATTTCGATTATGGAGGGGCCCATCGAGCCGCCTCTCCTCACTCAACATCGGTCCTCGTCGAACGCCTGTGACTCGCTTGAGCCCAAGTTGCAAACCAGGGCCGAATCCGGCTCTTCCAACATCTCGCTCCGTATCCGGCATCGAACAAAGGCTTTAGAGGCAGACAACGAACAACTTACAGATTCTACACCCTTAGCAAGCGGTGGAGGTACGACGATGGAACCCGCAATGGGTCATCCTCTCGCCGCATCGATCAGGGTGCGCTTTCTCCGTCCATAGAGAACCCTATTCCACTTATCGCTTTCTGCTTATTCCACTTAAGTGTGCCAGCCTGATCAACTTAAGTCCGGAGCGGCACAGGCGTGCAGGGGTCCGGCACATGCGATAATTTGTTCGGAATCCGAATCGTCAACAAAGAGATCGTGCAGCCGACTACGATACGCGAGGCAACCATGTCACCCACCTTGTCCGGTCCCACAACCACTCTTGGTTCGGGAGATCCAGCTCCCGCGGGTTCCGATCAGTGGACTGGTTGCAACGCCGGACCCGGAGCAGCCCAATGGACCATCGACTGGGCACCGATTCTCTCTCTTACTCTGCTGCTGGTCCTATTGTATTTCAAGATCGCCGGCAAGCTGGTCTACGACTGGTACGATCTCCCGGACTTCTCGCACGGATTCCTGATTCCATTCTTCGCAGCCTTCCTGCTCTGGGACAATCGCCGGCAGCTCCAGGCCACGCCCCTCAAGCCGTCATGGGCTGGCCTCTCTCTCGTCGCCCTCGGCCTCTTCGAACTCATCGTCGGCATCTTCGGCGCGGACCTGTTCCTCCAGCGCACTTCGTTTATCCTCCTGGTCGCCGGCATGGTTTGGACGTTGCTCGGCAGCGAGATGCTCAGCCGGCTCAAGTTCGTCTTCTTTGTCCTGGTTCTGGCCATCCCGCTACCCACCATCCTGTTCAACAAGATCACCTTTCCGCTGCAGATCTTTGCCTCCACCGTGGCCAGCCAATTGCTCCCCCTGGCCGGTGTCCCGGTCCTGCGCGATGGCAATGTGATCAACCTGCCAGCAATGCCATTGGAAGTCGCGGAAGCGTGCAGCGGCATTCGCTCATTGATGAGCCTTTTCACGGTCGCAGTCATTTACGGCTATTTCCTGGAGCGCGCAACCTGGCGCCGGGTCCTGCTCGCACTCTCCAGTCTGCCCATTGCGGTTGCGGCCAATGCCGCCCGAATATTTGGCACCGGGCTATGTGTCCAGTATTGGGATCCAGACAAAGCGCTGGGCTTCTTCCATGAGTTCTCCGGCTGGCTCATGTTCCTGATATCCCTCTCATGCCTCTATCTTGTGCATCTCGCCATGCGTCTTATCGCTGGAGAAGAGAGGCTACCGGCATGAGGTCTCCACGACTTTGGGTCGTCATTCTACTGATGCTGGCTACCGCGACGGTGTTGCACGTCCGCGGCGACGTCGACCACGTCCCCGCCAGCCGTCCGCTCAGCGAGTTTCCCATGGCAATCGGTCCGCGCGTCGCCACCGATGTCCCCATCAGTGCGGAAGCGCTGCAAATTCTCGGCAAGGGAGACTTCCTCGATCGGAATTACTCGGCCAGCCCAAGCAGCGGAGCCGGCCCCAGTGCTATCTCGCCAATCGGCCTGTACATCGCGTACTTCCCTACCCAGCGGACCGGCCAGTCCATCCATTCCCCGCAAAACTGCCTCCCAGGAGCGGGATGGAGCTTCCTTTCGGATGGCGTGACCCAGTTCTCCGATGCCAACGGCAAGACGTTCACAGTCGGCGAGTATCTCATCACAGATGGACAGAGCACGGACGAGGCGCTCTATTGGTATCAGTTGCACGGACGCAGCATCGCCAACGACTACAAGGCCAAGATCTATACCTTGGCGGACTCGATCCGCTATGGCCGCACCGATGAGGCGCTTGTCCGCATCATTACGCCTGTCCCCAACGGCGAAGACAGGACCGAGGCACGGAATCGAGCCGTCAGTTTTGCCCAGCAGTTGACTCCTCTGCTGCCGGCGTACGTGCCAGACTTAACGCAGTAAAGATGCGCGGGTTTGCCATGCTGCTGTTGCATGGCCCGCTGCACGAAACGGAAACGCAGCAACAACAAAGATCGAATCAATCTGAGGAATGCCTCCAATGTTTAAATTCAACCATCTTCCCAAGACCAGGATCTCGGCGCTGATCGCCCTCTCGCTGGCTTTCGCCCTCGTAACCGGCTGCAGCCGCGATCCCAACGTGCGCAAGCAGAAGTACCTGGAGAGTGGCAAGAAGTACGAGGCCGCAGGCAAGTACAAAGAGGCTGCAATCCAGTTCTCCAATGCACTCAAGCTCGACAAGAACTATTCCGACGCGCACTACGAGCTGGCCAAGACATACATCAAGATGAACAGCCCGATGTTCGCCTACTCCGAGCTGCTGAAGACGGTCGACCTGAATGGCAGCAATCTGGAGGCCCGCATCGAGCTGGGCAATATGCTGCTTGCCGGCCACGCCACAGACCGGGCGGAAGCTCAGGCGAAGGCAGTCCTCGCCATCAATCCCAACTATGCGGACGCGTATGCCCTGCTGGCGGCAACGGCGCAGCGCAAGGGCGACACCGCGGACGCGCTCCAGGAGATCCAGCACGCGATTGCTCTCGATCCCAACCGTGCAACCTACCACAGTGCCCTGGCATTGCTGGAGTCGGCAGACCCGGCCAATGAGGCCAATGCAGAGCAGGAACTGGTCAAGGCAGCATCGCTTGACCCCAAGAATGCGACACCGCATATCCTGCTGGGAATGATGTTCGCGAAAAAGGGGGATACGGCGGGAGCGGAACAGCAGTATCTCGCCGCAGTCAGTGCCGCTCCCAAGAACCTGCAGGCACGCAGCCAGTTGGCCGCACTCTACTATCGCGCTGGAGACAAGGCCAAGGCCGAGCAGACCCTCTACCAATCCGTTCAGGACAACTCCGACGACGAAGCCGCATCCGGCATGCTGCTGCAGTTCTACGCCTCCACCGGCCAGATCGACCGCGCTGAGTCGACATTCGCCGACCTGAGCTCGAAGTACCCCAAGAGTTTTGCCGTCAAGATCACCTACGCGCACATCCTTTTCGACAAGAAGGATTATGCCAAGCTCACGCCAATCGTAAACCAGATGACAAAATCCGATGCCGGTAATCCCGAGGTGCAGACCCTCAATGCGCTCCTGCTGTTGAACACCGGCAAGACCGACGATGCCCTCGCGCTGCTGAAGAAATCCGCCAAGGACAATCCCATGAACGTCCAGACCCTGCTCCTACTGGCACGGGTCGCTGGGGTCAAGGGCGATCTGGCCACCGCGGAATCTTCCTTGCAATCGGCCGCACGACTCAGCCCCGGCAACGTGGAGGCGGCCACCGGGCTTGCCAATGTCGCCATCCAGCGCAATGACGCCGGCATGCTGCAGGAGATCGCCGATCACATGATCAGCCTGCATCCGGAGTTGGCCGAGGCGTACCTGTGGCGCGGCACCGCCGAGACCAGCCGCAAAGAGTACGACAAAGCGGAGGCCGACTTCCAGACCGCATTGAAAGATTCACCCGACAATTCGGCAGCGTATTTTGAGCTGGGGGAGATTCGCCTGGCCCAGGGTAAGATTCCGGACGGCGAGGCGTACATTCAAAAATCGCTCGACAAGGACCCCAATGCAGGCCGCGCCCTCGGCTTGCTGGTTGCATATGACCTGCGCGCCAAGCAGCCGGCCAAAGCCATTGCGCGTATCCAGGCACAGATTGCCAAGGTGCCCAATAACTCCAATTTCTACAATCAACTGGCTCTCGTCCAGCTCCAGACCAAGGACCTGCAGGGCGCGCTGGCAAACTCGCAAAAGGCGATGGACTTGAATCCAGCCAACGCCGACGCCATCCAGACATACACCCAGACGGAAGTGGCCCTGGGCAGTCTCGATCCAGCCATCGCCAAATGGCAAAACTGGATTGGCTCGCATCCCAGCGACCCCCGCGCAATCGTAATGCTGGGCGCACTGGAGGAGGCGCGAGGCGACCAGTCGGCAGCAATGGACTACTACAAAAAGGCGCTCCAATTGGACTCGAACAATGCAGTCGCCAACAACAACCTGGCGTATCTGATGGTCGAGACTCCGGGCCAGAACGTAGACATCGCCCTCACCTACGCCCAAACCGCTCGACGGGTCATGCCCGATTCACCGAACACCGCGGACACCCTCGCCTGGGTCTATTTCTATAAACAGGACTACTCGGCAGCCCGCGATCTTCTGGAACAGGCTTTGAAGATCAATCCCGAGAATGCCTCGATGCACTTCCATCTGGGCATGACCTACGCCAAATTGAACGACAAGACCGAGGCCCAGGAGCAGCTCAAGAAGGCGGCGTCGCTGGACCCCAAGGGCCGCGTCGGACGAGATGCAACCTCCGAGTTAGGCAAGCTGGGATAAACCTCCATCGCGAGAAGAACAAAGCTCCTTCGGTCACGTTACAATAGAACAATAGAGACAATGAGGCAGCTCACTCGTTGTATTCGGTATCTCGACCGCCCGGCTACGTCAGGACGAGTCCTCCCAAGCTGGACAGGCCCACAGAGACCGATTGCTGGAGACCACCAGATCTTTAGGTGACTCATAGACGCGAAGTTGCTGTAAAAGACGGAGAGTTGGCAGAGCCCGGTTGAATGCACCTGACTCGAAATCAGACGTACTCGCAAGGGTACCGGGGGTTCGAATCCCTCACTCTCCGCCACTCCTTCCCTGATCAGTCCCGAACCGCAACCAGGATTCACCCCAGACCCCACCACCTCCTCGGAACCTCCGATGCCAGGTTGTGGGATATCTTCATTGGGAGAGCTGTTACGTGCCGAACTACCACGGTAGAATTCCCAATTGGGCAACGAGAGAGACCAGCTCGAATGGCATCGATCCGTAAAATCCGCATTCCGGGAATAGTGGTCGGGCTTCTTCTGCTGGTCGCGTCCCGGCCTGCCGGCGCCTACTCGGTGCTCACCCACGAAGAGCTGATCGACCTTACCTGGAATGACTCCATCCGGCCGCTGCTGCTCAGGCGCTATCCTACCCTCACGCCGTCCCAGTTGAAGGAGGCACATGCCTATGCCTACGGCGGATGCGTCATCCAGGACCTCGGCTACTATCCCTTCGAAAAGCCGCGATTCTCCAACCTCCTCCACTACGTGCGCACCGCGGACTTCATTCGCTCGCTCTTTCGCGAATCCAAAAACGCCGACGACCTGGCCTTCGCCATCGGCGCGCTGTCCCACTACCTGGGAGACACCATCGGTCACTCGCAGGCCGTCAACCTCGCTGTCGCCAATGAGTTTCCCGAGTTGGCCGCAAAGTTCGGCCGCAACGTCAACTACGCCGAGGGCGAGCACCAGCACGTCCGCGTAGAGTTCGCCTTCGACGTGAACAACATCGCCAAACACCGACTCGCTCCGGAGAAGTACCTCAACCACATCGGCTTTGCCGTGCCCATGCCCACGCTGGTGCGGGCTTTCTACGATACCTATGGCCTCGATCTCGCCAAGGTCCTCGGCAGCCCGCGCCCCCAGGTGCTCGGATACCGCTACGCAGTGCGCACCCTGCTGCCGCGCGTGGCCTACGCGGAGACGCTGCTGCACCACAAAGAAATGCCGCCCGACGCGCCCAGTCCGGCGCTCGACGAACTCAACCAGCAGATCAAGGAGGTCGCCACCCGCGACAACTGGAAGGCCTACCGCGGCCACGCCGGATTCGGTACTCACATCCTCGCCGGCGTTATCTTCCTCCTGCCGAAATTCGGTCCGCTGTCCGGACTGGCGCTGCGCGCTCCCACCCCCGCCTCAGAGCAGGATTACATCAACGCTCTGGTGGGCACCGCCGACGATCTGCGGCAAAGACTCAACCAGGCCACACGCTCCGGCAGCCTGCCCAACAAGGACCTCGACACCGGCGACATCGTCTATCCCGGCACCTATTCGCTGGAGGACTACGCCTACGCCGACCTCCTCCACCAGATGACGCTCGATCCCACCAGCCCCATCCCTTTTGGCATCAAGCGTGATCTGCTCGTCTACTTCGACGACCCGGCCAAGGCGAAGTACATCTACAGCAATCGAAAGCTGCTCGCCCAGGTCCAGGCGGATCTGCCTGTCCTTCGCCATATCTCCACCAAGGCCGAATATCCCGATTCGGCGCTCCTCGCAGAGCCGGCCCAGGACCTGCCGGAGGCTACCCCCGGCATCCCTCGAACGACTCCCCGGCCCGCGGCAGTCCCCGTTCCCACCACACCCGCGCCAACGCCCTAGCAACCGGACGCGCCGCTCACCTCAATGCCCCCACGGAGGCGCCGGCGAATCCAGGCGGGCATGGGTCCGGCCAACATTGCTCACCGTCAGTCCGCTGGAGAGGCCCACCATGGCACGGGGATTCTGTTTGCCATCGGTCGCCTGCCGTACCGATTGCTGCACATAGCTGAACAGTTCGCCGGCAGTCACGGTTCCGTCGTGGTTCAGGTCCGCCGCTCCCTTCAGCCCCTGCAGCAGATAGTACGTAAACACGCCATGCCCATCGCCCCACTTTGCATCCTCCAGGGACGACTCGGAGATATCGCTCGCTGTAATCACAGCTCTCTGCCCCTTCGTCGCATAGTGCTGCAGATATTGGTTCACCAGGTTGTTCGCGTGCCGCGCCCCAGCCCCTCCGCGCGCCCCGCTAAAGCCGTAGCTATGGCAGGTATCGGCCAGGGTAATCACGCGCTTCGCCTTCAGAATCCGCGTAAAGACATCCTGGATCTGCCACATCGGGAACGCCGTCCCGCCCATGTCGTCGACCTTCGTGTCCGCTGTAATCAGATACAGATTGCGCGGATCCAGCGGGTCTGGAGCACCATGACCCGCAATGTAGATCACCACCGTGTCCTGCTCCTGCGGCTTGGTCAGGAAGCTGAACAGCGCATGGCGTACACCCTCCGTCGTGGCATCGTCATTCAGCAGCAGCAGCGAATCGTCGTCCGTCACTCCGCCGCCCGCCGGCGACTTCAGGAACTCCATCATCGACGTAGCGTCCCGATCCGCGTAGCGAAGATCGTTGATCTGGCCGTCGCCCTTCGCATAGTGGGAGATGCCGATCACCACGGCAAACAGCCGCCCCGCGCGCTTCTCCGGCACAGTCTTCGTGGGAATCATCTCGAATCCGCGACTGCCGGAGCTGACCGCCCCCCCGAAGTCCAGCAGAAAATTGAAATACTTGGTTCTGCCGAACTGGTCCTGGTACTCCAGCTCGACGGAGTTGCGTCCCGCCTGCATCGGGAAACCGCCCGCCCCGGTCAGATCGACGTTCAGGTCGATCCCGTCCAACCCACTGCTACTCTTCATCGCCACATCGGCAGACTCCGTATTCACCTTGGTATGGATGCTGCCGTAGTTGATCCGCGTGCTCCCGCCAGGAATGTGCAGCACCAGTTGCCGGATGGACCCGGGTGGCTGATCCAGGGCGGTCGTACTGTCGACCGGCACACGTTGGCTGGCCTGGGGCAGCTCCAGCCACGGCTCGTTGCCTGCCACCGGTTGGCTCGCAGCCCCTCCCAGCGACAGCAAACCCGCTCCGAGCAGCGTCCCCAGCAAACGACGGCTCGTCATACCCTGGCTCCCCGGACAATAGATTGAGTTTCCAATGCTAAATGGTTGAAGCTTCTCTTCGCGAGAGAGTATTATACGGCTCATCCTAGAGCCTTAAAAACTTCAAATTCAAATCGTTGGGGGCTGTCCATGCGGACCTCTTCAAAGTTGTTTTCCACGCTCACACTTGTGGCGCTTGGAAGCTCTATCGCCATCGCGCAAGATAAGCCGGGTGCCGCTTCCAATGGCAACTCCCAAAAGCCCGTCATGGTCTCCGAGAGAGCGCCGGAGTTCTCCGATTCGGATAAGAAGAAGATGGCAGAGATCGAGCAGCGTCCGGAGATCAAGGACGCGATCCAGGCCGCATGGGATGACAAGCGCCGCCAGGACATCGATTACATCTACAACGTCAACTCGTCGGCACACTTCACTGACACCATGGGGCCGGACTTTGCCACCTTCCGCGAGCACTACGGCCAGCTCTACAACAACCCGATGTTGCAGCGCTACATCAATGCCATCGGCCAACGCCTGGTCCCCAAGGATTCGCCGAACATCTACTCTTTCAAGCTGCTGCTGGATCCCATCCCGAAGGCAGAGGCTTACTCCACCGGCACTATCCTCATCAGCACAGGCATGGTCTCCATGCTGGACAATGAAGCGCAGCTTGCGTATGTTCTGGGCCACGAGATCGCCCACGTCGAGAAGAACCACGCCTACCAGCTTGTGCGCATGAGCGTGCTGGAACCGGCCCTGAACGCAGACAAGCAGAAGGAGAACCAGACCAAGCGCGCCGTGCTCGGCGCGGTCACCACGTTCGCCACTGGCGGCATCGGCGGTCTGGCCGGCGGCTGGAATGGTGCTGCCATCGGAGCCCTCAGCGGATTGGCCGGCGGCCTTATCGCCGGAAACCTCATCTTCCGCGACCACAACACCGTCACCGAATGGGGCGACATCTACGAGAATGAGGCGGATGAAGCCTCGCTGCACTACATGCTGGACCAGTCCTACGATGTGCGCGAAGCGCCGCGCCTATACGCACGGCTGGAGTCCGCCGCCACGCATGACCCACGCATCGGCCTTGGGTTTATGGCGAAAGAGACCCGCATGAAAGCCCGCACCGCGCACATTCAAACAGTGCTGAGCGGAGACTTCAAGCCGCAGTGGGAGGCCAGGCTGAAGGCCGGCGGCCTCACCGGCTCCAGCGGCGAGTTCTCCCTCATCATGGCCGCCCTCAAGCGCGACAATGGCATCATCGCCATCGACTACGACCTCTTTGCCATGGCCCGCGACAACCTGGAGGAAGCCGTCGACCTGCGCTCCAACGATCCCCGCGCCCAACTCTACCTGGGCAAGGTCATCTCGCTCACTGCGCGCACAGCGGAGGATCGCCAACAGGCGGAAGACCATTTCCTGAAAGCAATTCAGTATGACAGCGCACGCGGAGCCTATCCCGATCCGCACCTGGAGCACGCGCTCCACCTGATCGGCGAAAACGGCGATAAAGGCGAGATCAAAAATGAGATTGAGGCCTACGTCGCGCTGTACCAGCGGGAGCACATGGGCGCGCTGCCCAGCAACATGCCAATCCTCTACGACTACCTCACCCTGGTAGGCGACACCAATTGGTACGCCGCACCCGCGGCCGTCGTATCCACCCGCAACGTGGAGGCCATCCACATCAACTCCTCGGGCGCCAGCGGCCCGCTCACAGGGCCACAGGTCATCTCGTCCGTGCTGGACGGCGCGGCTCCGTCGGGTACTCCTACCGCAACGCCGGCATCCACCACGCCAACTCCCAAGCCTCGCGCCAGCGCGAAGAAGACGAGCGGACAATGAGATTCCGGGCACTGCTCCTGGGCCTGGCATTGGCAGCGGCTACGGCATCCGCAACGGCGCAGCGGCTTTCCGTCGGCATAGCTCCGGCATACGATGCCGGCGGCGACGACTTCGGGCCGGCCGTGGTCGAGCATCTCACCCTGTTTCTCTACCAGGACCTGCTGGGAAGCAAGCAGTTCGCTCCTTCCCTGCTCAATCCCGGTGGCGTGTATACGCCGCTGGACACCAGCTGGCTCACAGACTATGTGCAGGACCGGCCTGACCTCGACTTGCTGCTGGTCTCCACGCTCAAGCCGGTCACCGCTCCCGACAAGAATAGCTGGACGATCAGCATCGAGCTCTCCTTGCTGGATGCACACACGGGAGACGTCAAGAGTACCTGGACCGTCTCGCAAACCATCAAGTCGAAAAGTCTGTGGTTGGAGAAGGGACAATCCGTCTTTACCACCGCGCTCAACAATCGCACCTCGCAATACGGCTACGAGATGATGGCCTCACCCGACTTTGCCAAGCAGCCCATCGGCAAGACCACAGCCCAGCTTGCCGACTCGATCCGCGACACGCTGGGCGCAAACCTAGGCGGGTTTGCCCGCACCAGCCCAGCCAGTTCACCGGACGTCGCAGGGACCGGCTCTGAACCGTGCCTGATGCACACCAAGGTGACCTACAGCTATAAACACAGCGCGTCACACTCCTACACACTGCTGGCCAACGGCCTGGACCAGTCCACCACCATCGCCGATGGGCTCAGCACCTTCAAGATTCCAGAAGGGCCGCTGCTGCTCCAGTTCACAGTCAACGACACCCCGTACAAACTCTCCAAACAGGAGATCTACCAGCTCTCGACCATGCACTCCTGCAAATCCAGCACGCTGGTCATCGACATCGGCCAGGGCGGCGACGCGCACCACCATTGGGAGTAGCGGCCAGCGACCTGCCTCAAAACAAGTGCTTCTTCTTACTGCTTGTCATCCTTCTTCTTACTGCTTGTCATTCTGAGTGCAGCGAAGAATCTCCGTCGCTGCCTTTGCTGTTGCCTTTGCTGTTGCCCTTGCTGTTGCCTTTGCTGTTGCCCTTGCTGTTGCCTTTGCTGTTGCCTTTGTTGTTGCTTGTCATTCTGAGCGCAGCGAAGAATCCCCGCATTTGCCTTTGCTGTTGCCCTTGCACATCCTTCTACCCCCGAGTGAAGCCTCAGGTCAGAGTCCCCGTCTCTAGAGCAAAAGCCGTGCAGATCGTCTTCACAGGGCCGAAGGCCCGACATATACCAGCCTAGGCCGAAGGCCTAGGTTGGCGAACCTCCGACAATCCAAGGGCTGTAGGCCCGACCCATCGAACGTCTGCACATCATCAGGAAATTTGCTCTAATGTCCGGCATCCTTCGGCACGCTGTGCAGCGAGGTCACCTGAATCCCCCAATTAGTCGGTACCACCACTTCGGCGCCGATGCCCCGTGAGCCACTGCTTGCGCTGGAAAGAAGCTGCTCCAGCGGACTCTTTACTCCGCGCGTCGCGCCACGGGCTACGCCTTCAAAGTTCAATACCGACGGATCCGGCAACGGCTGCCCGGTCGTCAGCAGGATCATGGTATCCATCCCATACGGCGGCCCCACCACCAGCGTCGGCGCATGACGCAGAATAATCTGCCGGTCATTGTCTCCCGCGCTCGGATACTGATTCTCCGAGTAGTTCTGTGGATACACCAGGCTGCCCGTGCCGTGGCAGTCGATATCCAGCACGTAGACCCAGCGCGGTTCCTTTACGTCGCCGTCCGCCTGCAATGCCAGCCGCATGTGGTCGCTCTCCCGCACCGGGTGGTCGGGATCCAGCGGCGTGGTGTCCGTCATGGGCACCAGCGCCAGCTTGAAGTAGTACGACTCCGACGCGCCGGCCGCCGGATTGTTCGCCAGTTGCAGCCATCCATGCACCTTCGCCAGCCGAGCCGAATACGAGTTCAGCGTCCCCGCGGCAGATTCGGCTGCCGCCCCATCCGCCACCCGCACCCAATCGCTGCGCACCGGATACGGAGAACTCGTGGAGCAGCCCGGACTATGATCGGTCGTCACAGCGGCACGCGGCCCCGCGGCAAATTCGTTCTTGTGGAACCACGAGTAGCTCACCGCTCCCTTCACCACGGAACCAGCCAGCACATAGTTCGCGTCGTTCAACGTAGCCGCGGTCTGCGCTTCGCTGTTCGGGTCGGACAGCTTCATCGTGCCCGCCATCTCGCTCGGCGCAGGCAGATCCACCCACAGCCTGGTCTTGGGCGTCGCATGCATCTTCAACGCATCGGCAGTAACGTGCGCCCCCAGCATCGTCGTCGCAGGCTTCTTCTTCTCAAAGCTCAGGAAGAAGTGACCGCGCGAGGCTGCTGGGTCCACCGTAATCTGCCGCCAGCTCCATGCCGAACCAGTCCAGCTCAGCACGTCGGTGTACGGCTCCTCTGCAGGATCGGCAATCGTCGCAACCCCCGACGCCTTCACCTGTGCCGCCACGTCGGCGATCTCGGCCGCGGATAGATTCAACGGCCCCAGCCAGAAGCGTAGCGGATTGGACTGGCCCGCGACCAGTCGCGTCAACTCAAACACGTCCCCTATCTGCACCTTCGCGCCCGCCGGGCTCACAACGGTTGCGCTGGACCTCGCAATCCCCAGCGCCGTGTCGATGCGCAGCTTTACCGGAGTCGCTCCGGCAGCCGTCGTAAGCGCAGTAAACTCGCTGCCCGGTCCAATCCCGGAGACCATGCCAATGTCCAGCCACACGCTGCCGTCGGTATCCACCTTCACAGCCGCGGTGCGCACCTTGTCCGAGCCCGCTGGGCCGGAAGTCCCGCCAAAGAGCGGCTGCGTTCGCCGCGTCGCATTCGCATCCAGATCGGGCTCCTGATCGGCAACTCCGCTCCCCTCCAGCATCGCCTTCACCCGCTGATACACCAGCGACGCCGGCGCATCGGCCGGCAGCACCTGCAGCGTCTCAATCAGTGCGGCGGTAAACGCTCCATGCGACTCCGGCATATTCTCCGTCGGGTCAGCCTCGTTGGCGACCTGGTCCTGCTGCACCGCCGCAAACACCAGCGCCGGGTTGTCCGCGCGCTCCGTCGGCGGCGTCACCCGCGCACCCCCCGGCAGCGTGTCCGGCGGGTCGGTCACGGGCCTCGGATCATAGGGCAGGGAGCGCTGCCGGCCGGCCGCCAAGCCCCGGGTTGAGCCGCCGCTGTGACAGCTATCGAAGATCACCGTCAGATGGACACCCTTGTCCAGCGCTGCGTTGAAGATGCGCGTCATCTCGCGATCGCGCACGTCGTACCCACCCTTGTACGCATCGGAGGGCACCAGCGTGCTGTCCACAAACACCAGCTTTCCACTCTCGTCACGAACGGTCAGCTTCTCGCCGGCAGTGTTTACCCGCAGCGATCCGTGGCTGGCGTCGTAAAACACCACCGTATCCCCGCGCTGCGGCACATCCACCAGATACTTCTTCATCGCCGCCAGAATGCCGTCGTGCGTCGTCTGGTCCGCCGGCAGAATCACCACCCCGGGGCGGCTCTTATGCGGAGCAGGATTGGTCAGCAGCACCACATTACTCGCAGGAAAGCCGAACTTAGGCCCGGTCAGCACATCCGCTATCGACTGCGCGTCGTTCACCGCGCCTTGCAGGTTCTCAAAGCTCCCCAGCTCGCATCGCCCGTAGGTGCAGCCCGCTTCGTGCTGGGCCACGGTGCCGGCCGGCTGATACGTATCAATGCCCAGGATCAGAGCGCGCCGGGTCTGTGCCTGCGCCCCGCCCTCCACGCACAGCAAAATAGCCAGAACAAGCAAGCATCGGTGCATGGAAGCTTTAACTCCCTTTGGCCCGCCGGGGCTGCAACGTCCCTGCCCGGCGACCTTCCTCTACAGTACGCAGAAGCTTACGAAACGTTCAATGGTTGCGGCTTGATCGGCGTGAACCCAATCGTCGCCGACAAGTACGTAATATCCGGCTTCAGCCCCAGCGCCTGGTCGATCACCGAAGAGTTGCTCGGCGCTCCCTTGGGCACCAGGTACCCCTGTCGCAGCTCCACCTGATCCAGGTGCGGCGTCAGTTGATCGGTGTAGACATGCGGCACCAGGATGTAATCGCCGGACACCAGGTTCAACCCCTGCTGCGACTGCGCGGCGACTCGAGCCTGCTGCGTGGCAAACGCCAACTGCGGAAAGCTATTCAGCAGGAACGTCGTCCTCTGCTCAAATGCGCCGTACAGGCTGCTGAAGCCCTGCAGCGCCTCCACTCCAATCTGCGGTAGGCCGACAATCGGCGCAAACTTCCCAATAGACCCGCTCACCGTCTTCAATGCGCTGCAGAAAGCGGACTCCTTATGCGCCATCGACAGGTTCACCGCCCACTGACCGGAGCCGCCCGGCAGCAACACCTGCTTCATCTTGGCAGAGGCTGCGCCCGGGTCAAAGCTCAGGTTCTGCATCGGCGGCAACTGGCCGGAACTGCCGGGGAACAGCGTTGCCAGCGACGTCCACGCCATCGGGTCCAGCACCGTCTGCATCAGCGACCTCTCCTGCACCACGTCCAGGCGCAGTTGCGCAGACTGCAGTTGGTTGAACTGCGCCCGGTCCTCCGCCGCCATGCGCAGCCCATTCACCTGCAGGCTTGCGGTCACATCGCCGGAGTGATCCAGCATCTCCTTGGTATCAATGCTGGTGGCAAAACGCATCGACCCATCCGCAGGGTTGTAATGGAAAAAATCGATCTGGCGCCCCAATGCCGCCGCGCCGGCGTCCGGCTTCTTGTGGGAGAACAAACCGCGTGTACGATCGCCCGCAGCCACACTAGGCGGATTCACCGCCACGCCAAAGTTGTCCCAGAACTTCTGCGAGTCGTGCGCGCCCTGCGCCGGCCCCGCAGCCAGGTTGTTGCTCTGAGCAGCAGCCGCCAGCAGGCGCTCAAACATGCGCCCACCGGAAGCCGTACCCATCATGGGAGCAAAGGCTCCGCCCATCAGAATGCTTTGCAGAAAATCCCGTCGGCTATCACTCATATCCACGTCCTGTCCCTTGGAATGATGCTTGGCCTGATGGTTCTGTTTATGGTTGTCATGCTGTGCCCATCATCGGAGCAAAGGCCCCACCCATCAGAATGCTTTGCAGAAAATCCCGTCGGCTATCACTCATATCCACGTCCCGTCCCTTGGAATGATGCTTGGCCCGATGGTTCTGTTTATGGTTGTCATTCTGAGTGCAGCGAAGAATCCCCGTATTTGCTCCTGCCCACGCTCAATCTCAGCCCACCGGAACGCAGACACCCTCAGCGACAGGTCACCAGCATACTCGAAAACGTCTATGAGACTCCACATAAGTCTGAAACGTTTAGGATTTTGCAAAACTATTTGCAGTCCCTCACGGAATAGCAGCAGCCTTTAGTCTGCGGTAACCGGCGTCAAGTCAAACGGCGGCCTCTCGCCAATCATCTGCCACCGCAAACTATCTCCAGTTGCCCATCAACACAAACGGCGCCCAATAATACGGATGCGCGAATCCTGCCGCTCGCGGCTGCTCACCGCCTTGCTCAGGCTCAGTCGCGATCCCGCGGCCGTTCGCTTCACCCTCCGCTTTCACTTTGCCGTGCAGCAGGTCCAGTTGCGCCTGGCGCAGCGCCTCCACCTTCGCAACCTTTCCCTTGCCGTCGGCCCACCGCTTGTAGAAGTCGCCCATCAGCTGCCCAGTGCTCACGTCGTCCACCTCCCACAGCGACGAGATCACTGCCTTCGCTCCCTTCAGTTGTGCCGTCGTACCCAGCCCGTCCACCTCGCGGCCGTTGCTTGCGCTGCCGCTCATCCCGGTCTCGCAGGCAGACAGCGTCAGCAGGTCGGTCCGCCGCAGGTTCAGGTTGCGGTCGCTGTTGAAGTCGGCCACCGTCAGGTGGAATCCGCCCGTGCTCTCGTCCTTGCCAGCCAGCAGCAGGTAAGACTGGCTGTCATCGCCCGGCTTGAACACAAAGTGGCTGGCAATATGCAGCACCTGGTGCTGCCCGCGCAACTGGTCCTCCATCGCCTTCTCGGTAAACTCGCCATCCAGCAGGATCGTTCCCGGGAGCACCCCTCCGCTGCTCCCCGGCGCGCCCTCAACAATCTCATCCAGCTCGCCCACCACCGCCGGCAGTGCCGGCAGCGCGTCTTCGTACTTGCGCGAGATGCCCATCGCCGAGACGCTCAGCTTGCTTACGTCCGGCTTGTCCGCCAGGTGCGGAAGGCTCGCAGGCGTAATCGTCACCGTGCTGTACCGTTCCACCAGGTACTGCTTGCCGTCGTACAGCGCGGCCATGGGAACGTAGCGCAGCACGCCATCCAGCGACCACACCAGCGTCTCCGCGTGGGCCTGGTCCAGGTCCGCCTGTACCGGCCCCACCAGTATCTTGTACAACTCCTGCGCCGCCGGCCTGGGGTCCTGCGACCGCTGCCGCAGTGCCTGCTGGAAGGCCGCCACCTTGCGGTTTAGCTCCTCTTCGCTGATTACCACCTGGCGCGCCACCTCGGTCGATCCCGTAATCACGATCACGGAGGTGCGGCCCTTGCCCACCAGCGTATACAGCGCAACGGTGTGCGGAGAATCGGCAATCTCCTGTCCCAGCGCGCTCACGCCCGCCTTCACGTCTTCCACCTTCTGGTTGGCATCGCCGCCCTGCCCGAACAGCGAATACAGCCGCGCATAGTACTGGTCCAGCCCCTTGCCCGCGCCGTCCAGTTGGTCGGAGAGTTGCTTCCACTGCTTCTCCTGGTCGGGCGTGCGCATGTCCATCCGGTTCAGCTCGCTCCACTGCTCGCCCAACTCCACAATCTGCGCGGTGGACTTCTCGTAGTCCTGCTCCGCTTGCTTCTCGGTCGGGGTCAGCGTGAGTTGTCCCAGCGTGTCGGTGGTCTCCCCGCGCACGTAGTCGTGGAACTCCTGCTGCTTCAGCAGGTCCGCCACCTGCTGCGCCTCCGGCAGCCGTCCCCGCGCAATCAGCAGGTCCGCCAGGTCGTGGTAGTAGTTGCCCTTGGTCGCAACAAAGCTGGCCTGCATGCGCTTGTCCAACCCCTGCAGATTGCCGCGCACCTGCTGTACAAAGTTCACCGCCTGCTTGCCGTAGAAGACGGCCAGCGCCGGCTGCAGCTCTCTTTGGTTCTGCATCAGGTTGTGATACACCTGCGCCTCGCGCACCGGATCGCCCACCTCCATCGCCAGTTGCAGCGCCTGCATGTAGTAGTCCAGCGCCTTCTGCTTCTCGCCCAGCGCATCGTAAATCCCGCCAATATTATCCAGCGCATTGGACTCGCCCGCGCGCTCGTGCAGCATCCGCTGCATCTGCAGCGACTGGTTGTAGTAGTCCAGCGCCTTCTGCTTATCTCCCAGGTCCTCATACACCAGGCCCATGTTGTTCAGCGAGCGCGCCTGCCCGTCCTTGTCGCCGGTCGTGGTCTGCAGCGCCAGCGCGCGCGTGTAGTAGTCCAGCGCCTTCTGCTCTTCGCCGGGGTTGGAGTAGATCCCCGCCAGGTTGCTCAACTCCTCCGCCTCGCCCGTCTTGTCGCCAATGTCGTGCCGGATGGTCAGCGCCTGCGTGTAGTAGTCCAGCGCGCCTTTGGTCTGGCCCAGGTCGTCCAGAAACACCCCGATCAGGTTCAGCGTGGACGCCTCGCCTCTGCGGTTCCCCGCATCGCGCCACAACACCAGCGCTTCAATCATCTGGTCCAGCGCCTTCTGCTTCTGTCCCAGTTGCGATTGCACTCCGGCAATATTGTTCAGCGTGCCCGCCTCGCCCACGCGGTCGTCCATCGCCTTTTGCAGCACCAATGCCTGACCATAGGCGTCCAGCGCCTTCTGCGCCTCGCCGGTAATGGAGTCAATGTTGCCGATGTTCGTCAGCACCGAGGCCTCACCGCTGCGGTTGCCGGCCGCACGCTCCACCGGCAGCGCCTGCTGGTACTCGTCCAGCGCCTTGGCCAGTTGCCCCTGCATCTTGTAAAGGATGCCAATGTTATTCAGCGTGGAGGCTTCCCCCGCGCGATCGCCATACCCCCGGCGCAGCGGCAGCACCTGGTTGAAGTACTCCAGCGCCTTCGCCGGATCGCCCTGTTCCGCATACAGGATGCCGATGTTGTTCAGCGAATTGGCCTCGCCCCACGCGTCTCCGGCCGCGCGCCACAGCGGCAGCGCCTGCTGGTACAGATCGAGTGCTTTGTCCGCCTGCGACAGGTTGTCGTACACCGTGCCCAGTTGGTTTAGAGTGGTAGCCTGCAGTTCCGGATCGCCCAGCTTTTTCGCCAGTTCCAGCGCGCCGCTGCGCATCTTCAGGGCATTCTCGCTCTGGCCCACGTTGCTTGCAACCCATCCTGCCCCGTTCATCGCCTCCGCCTGGGCCTGGATATCGTTCGCGCCCGCAGCCAGATTCATCGCCTGCAGAAAAGCCTGCAGCGCCGGCTGATTCTCGCCCGCGACGCGCCGGCAGTGCCCCAGCCCAATCAGCGCCTCCGCCTGCTCATGCACGTCCTTCGCTGCCTGCGCCGCCGTCAATGCGTCGGTATAGCTGGTCAGTGCCGTCGCGGTCTCGGAGAGGCGCAGCGCAAAATCCCCCACCCGGTTCAGCGCTTTGGCCTCCGCCTGCGAATCTCCCGCAGCCTGGGCGGCCTTGACGTCCGCGTCCAGCTTGTCGCGCTTGGCCTGTACCACCGCTGGCAGCGGTATCGCAGGCGGAGGCACGGCCGCAGTGCTGGACCCCTCCGCGTGCAGCGCCAGCGCGACGGCAAATAAAGCCGTCGCAACAACAGTCCAGCCAGCGGTGCTGAAAGATTTGTTTCGGGAATGCATGCCCCGGGCCTCCGGTTCCATTCGCCCCACCGAACTACGATCAAACCGT